>Ga0181537_10000217_pt1 | contig 53629 bp, 44 predicted proteins | sample PEATcosm2014_Bin_39_FD_119765 | JGI IMG/M metagenome (GOLD analysis project Ga0181537, IMG submission 119765) | Peatland microbial communities from MTU Mesocosm Facility, Houghton, MI, USA - PEATcosm2014_Bin23_10_metaG | ecosystem: Environmental > Terrestrial > Soil > Wetlands > Peat | place...
AAGAGAAATTCATCCCGAGACTGCTTGTGCCAGGCCGGGGAACGGCCGAAGTGACGCGCAGGGACTGGCGGGATCAGGGTCGGCATGGGCTTACCCGGTGCGCCAGGAGGAACTGCGAATCGAGGCAACTGACCGCTGGCGGAGGACCGCCAGCGGCTGGTGTCAGCCGCGAATTCCAAGCCGCGGTCTTGAACGCCTGTAGAGCGCACGCCTAATAATGATCGAGGGATTTCGTATGAAGCTTCGCGACACCGTTGGACTGAGAGCCGGAGTGAGTGCCGTTGTGCTTGGCGCCTGGGTTGTCGTCGGATCGGCGGCGACGCCAACGGAGCAGCACGCGATCGTGCAGACCGGCTATGGAGGCCCGGAAGTCCTGAACTACCAGAGTGTGCCGGTGCTGCAACCTGGCGAGAATCAGGTGCTGATCCGTATCTATGCCGCGGCCGTGAATCCGGTGGACTGGAAGATGCGACAGGGTTTGCGTCGCCCGCCACCGGCTGGTGCTCCCGGTGGCCCTCCGGGCGCTGGCGGCGCCGGTGGCCCGCCAGCGGGTGGCGCTCCACCCCAGAGTATTCCGGGCCTGGATGTCGCCGGCGTCATCGAGCAGGTTGGCCCCGGCGTGAGCTCTCTGAAGGTCGGCGACAAGGTCTTCTCGATGATCGGTCGCGGTCCGGTGAACGGCCTGAATGGCGCCTACTCGCAGTTCGTCATTGCCCCGGCGGCCAACGTCGTGGCCAAGCCCTCCAATTTCACCTTCGAGCAGGCGGCTGGCATCGGCACGGCCGGCATGACCGCAGAGCGCACCATTCTGCAGACCAAGCTGAGCAAGGGCCAGCGCGTGCTGATCACCGGCGTGGCCGGAGGCGTTGGCAGCTCGACGGCACAGATTGCACTGGCACTGGGCGCGCATGTGGTCGGGACAGCCTCCCCGCGCCATGCGAGTTTTCTCAAGAGCATCGGCGTGACCGATGTCGTCGACTACTCCGATGGCAACTGGGAAGAGAAGATCAAGAACATCGATGTCGTCATCGACACCGTCGGTGGCGATACGCCAGATCGCGCGCTAACGACGCTGAAGTCAGGCGGTACGTTTGCCAGCGTGGCCGGCGCTGCCTCGGCGGATAAGTGTGCCGCGCTTGGCGTGACCTGCCTCGGCGGTGGCCCTCCCGGGCCCGGCGGGCCCACCGAGGGCGACATGCTGGGTGCGGTCGCCAAACTCGCTGCGGAAGGCAAGTTCAAGGTTCACGTCGACCTGACCTATCCGCTCGAGCAGGCGGCCGAGGCACAGGAGTACAACCGCGCCGGGCATTCCGAAGGCAAGGACATCCTGATCGTGGATGCGGCCAGGGCCAACTCGAAATAACCCCGGGGCACCTTGCCTCAGCCCGATCTCGCGCTGCTGCCGATTCCTCGGCGGCACGCGTGTTTCATATCAATTAACGGCGTGAGGTTACGATGCCAGGCCGCTGCGGGGGGAGCTGATGAGCACGAGTGACTCAACGATGAGCGCTGCCGCGACCGCGCGGCTGACGGTTTTTCTATGTTTCCTGGCGACGTTTTGCGAAGGCATCGATCTGCAGGCGGCCGGTCTGGCCGCCGCCGGAATTCGTGCGCAATTTCATCCTGATCCGCTGATGCTGCCCTACTTCTTCAGCGCCAGCACCCTGGGACTGTTCATCGGCGCGCTGGTGGGCGGACGGCTCGCCGACCGGCTGGGCCGCAAGCGCGTGCTCGTGGCGGCGGTCGCAGTATTCGGTGTGTTCTCGCTGCTGACGACGCTCGCGGGCGACATCAACATGCTGACGCTGGCGCGATTCCTGACCGGGCTCGGTCTGGGGGGCGCATTGCCCAATGTGCTCTCGATCGGCTCGGAGAATGCCGCCGCCAACCGGCGCAGCGCCAGTGTCACGATGATCTACGCCGGTATGCCACTGGGCGGCGCCTTCGCCAGCGTGATCAGCCTGCTGACCAGCGTGGCGCAGTGGCGAGTGATCTTCATTGCCGGAGGCATCGTGCCACTGCTGGTGGCGCCGGCCATCAAGCTGTGGCTGCCCGAATCGCTCGCCTTCAACCGGCTCAAGCAACTCGCCTCGCCAACCCGGAGCGCGCGCGCCGGGTGGTTCGAATTTATCGAGCAAGGTCGTCTCCCGCGGACGCTGCTGCTGTGGGCGAGCTTTTTCCTGGCGCTGCTGACGCTCTATCTGTTGCTCAGCTGGCTGCCGACGCTGCTTGCTGACAGCGGGCTATCCAAGTCGGCGGTGGCCATCGGCATGATCGGATTCAACCTGGGCGGTGGCCTCGCGGCACTTTATGTCGGCTTGCACCTTGAGACGCAGCTGCGCCACTGGGGTGTGCTGGGCGTCTTCGTGGGACTCCCGCTGCTGCTGCTGTGGCTCGCTTCAGGTCCGCAGGGCGTCGCGCTGGTACTCGGCGTCGTATTCGGCCTGGGCGCCGCTGTGGTTGCGGCTCAGGCGATCTTGTATGCCCTCGCGCCGCTGTGCTATCCGACCCGGGCACGGGGTACCGGTGTTGGATTTGCAGTCGCCATGGGCCGTATCGGCTCGATTGTCGGTCCGCTGCTCGGAGGCCAATTGGTCAATTCGGGCCGGTCGACCTCGCAGGTGCTGGCCGGATTGCTGCCGATCGTGATCATCGGGAGCCTGTGCGCCATCGTACTTGCCTGGCGTCAGCCACCGGCGCAGACCGATTGAGCGGGAGACTGGCCGTGGTTCGGTTGCCGTACCGGCCGGTACCGAAGCCGGGGGCTAACCCCGACTTAAGGATTTGGATTCACCGCCCGCTGCCCCGCAGGCGGTGAATGATGGACTTAGAGGTTTACGCTGCGGGCGTCAGCGACGGATCTACCGGTTCAGCGTGGTGTACCGAGCCGATCCACAGGTAGAAGGCCGGCACGACGAACAGCGTGAAGAGCGTACCGATCGTCAGGCCGGTGAAGATCACCAGGCCCATCGCGTGGCGGCCGGCGGCACCGGCGCCCTGGGCGATCACCAGCGGCAGCACGCCCAGTGCCATGGCCGCGGTCGTCATCAGGATGGGACGCAGGCGGGTTGCGGCAGCCTCCTCGATGGCCGTGCGCTTGTCGCGCCCGGTGCGCTGCGCCTCGTTGGCGAACTGCACGATCAATATGCCGTGCTTGCTGATCAGACCCATCAGTGTCACGAGGCCCACTTCGGTATAGATGTTCAAGGTTCCAAACGTGTTGATGTAGATCAAGGCGCCAAACAGCGCCATCGGTACCGAGACCAGAATGACGATCGAGTCGCGGAAGCTTTCATACTGGGCCGACAGTGCCAGGAACACGATCAGCATTGCAAACAGCAGCGTCGCGACGACTCCGCTGGATTCTTTCTGGAATTGCCGCGACTGGCCCGCGTAGTCGATACCAAAGCCGCTCGGAGCAGCCTGCAGCGTGGCATTGCGCAATACTTCCAGGGCCCGGGACAGGGAGACCCCCGTCACGCCCTCGATCGTGACGGCATTCAGCTGCTGGAAGCGATTGATCGACTCGGGCACAACGCGCTGCTCGATGTGCGAGAAGGTACTGGCAGGCAACAAGGAGCCGCTGCCGGTACGGACGTAGTAATTCAGGACATCGTCCGGGTTAAGCCGGTCGGTCTGCAGGACCTGCGGAATAACCTTGTAGGAACGACCCGAAAGCGAGAAGTAGTTTACATAGCCGCCGCCCAGGGCGCTGCCCAGGGCACTGCCTACATCCCCTTCCGTCAACCCCAGGGTCGCGAGCTTATCGCGGTCCACGACCAGCGCTCCCTGCAGCTTGTCGATCTTCAGGTCTGAATCGATGTAATAGAACAGGCCACTGGCCTTGGCCTTTTCCATGACCGCCTTTGCCACCGTCTGCAGGTTCTCGAATGACCCGGTCGTGCTGATGACGAATTCCACCGGCAGTCCGCTGGCGCCTGGCAGTGCCGGAAACTGGAACGCGGCGGCCTGCACGCCGCCGACAGTAGACAATCGATTCTGCATGTCGACTTGCACGTCAGCCGCGCCCTTATCGCGCTCGTCCCAGGGCTTGAGCATCATGAAGCCAAAGGTCTGATTGACGGTCCCGAAACCCGAGAGCTGAAATTCCTGCGTGACTTCAGGAATCGGCAGACCCAGCTGCAGGATTCGATGACTGTAGTCGAGCATCTGCTCGGAAGTGGTATTGGGACCCCCGGTCACCTGCATGGCGATGAAACCCTGATCCTCCTCTGGAGCTAGCTCGGAGCTGCTGGTCATAAAAAGCAACACCACGGCACCGAGCAACACGAATCCCAGCACGACCGGTACAACCCAGGTTGCGAGCACGGCATGGAGCAGACGAGCGTAGCCGCTGCGCATGCGCGTGGTCAGATTGTTCACGGTCTGCGTGAAGCGCGATTCCCGTTGGTGCTCCGGGATCATCTTGGCGCACATCATCGGTGACAGGGTGAGTGCGACCACGCCGCTGATTGCCACGGCACCCGCAACGGTGAATGCGAACTCCGAGAACAACGTGCCGGTGAGGCCACCCTGAAATCCGATCGGCAGATACACGGCTACCAGCACGATGACCATCGCGATTATCGGATTGGCCAACTCGCGCGCGGCGCGCAATGCCGCCTGTAACGGCGTCAGTCCCTCTTCATGTATGTGCCGGTCGACGTTCTCCACCACGATGATCGCATCATCCACGACCAGGCCGATGGCGAGCACGAGCGCCAGGAGCGTCAGCAGGTTGATCGAGTAGCCAAGCGCCAACATGACGCCGAAGGCGCCGATCAGCGACAAGGGAATGGCAACTACCGGGATTATGATTGCGCGCGGATTGCCGAGGAACAGAAAAATCACCACCGTGACAATCAGCAGCGCCTCGATCAAAGTCTTGACTACCTCGCGAATCGAGGTTCGCACGAAGCTGGTGGCGTCGAACTCGATTACGCCTGAAATGCCTACGGGCAACTGCGCCTGGATCGAGGGAAAGACCGCCTTGACGCGCGCAGCTACGTCCAGAACATTGGCGTCGGGCGCAGCGGTGACGGTGACAAATACCCACTTGGCGGAGCTGTTACCGATGGTGACGTTCTCGTTGTAGTCCTCCGAGCCGAGCGTGACCGTTGCAACATCTTTCAGACGCACCAGCGTCGTGCCACTCTGGCGAACGACGAGACTGCGGAATTCGTCGACCGAATGCAGGCTTGTGTCCGCAGTCAGATCGACGGTAATCGCCTGTCCTTTGCTGCTACCGATCGCGGTCAGATAGTTGTTGGCGGCAAGTGCGCTCGATACATCAGCCGCCGTAACTCCAAAGCCAGCCATGCGCTTGGAATCGAGCCAGGCGCGCATTGCGAATACCCGGCCGCCGAAAATGCCGACCTTCTGTATGCCCTCCACGGCATTCAGCTTCGGGACCACGACGCGCAGCAGGTAGTCGGTAACGGCATTCGACGCCACTTCGCTGCTGTAGAAGCCGATGTACATCAGATTCGAGGATTCATCGCGTCCGACCGTGACCACTGGCTGCTGCGATTGCGGTGGCAACTGGTTCTTGACTGAGTTGACCAGCGTATTGATCTCGCCCAGGGCGCGATTGGAGTCGTAGTTCAGCCGCAGCTTGGCCGTGATTGAAGAGCCGCCAGCGGCACTGGAAGAGGTGAGGTACTCAATACCCTGTGCCTGGGCAACTGCCGCTTCGAGTGGTTGGGTGATGAAACCGGCGACAGTTTCTGCATCGGCGCCGTAGTAGGTGGTATTGACCGTGACCACACCGTTCTCGGTGTGCGGGTACTGGTTGACGGGAAGATTGATTACTGAGCGCAGGCCCAGCACCAGGATCACCAGGCTGACGACGCTTGCCAGCACCGGGCGGCGGATGAATAGATCCGTGAATCTCATGTCAGAAGCCGTTAGCGTTCCTGAGGCGTGGGATGGGGATCATTGTGTGGTGGCGTGCCCTCATCTATTGTCAGGGCCAGGCCGTTGCTGAGCTTCATCTGCCCGCTTGTGACCACCAACTGATCGGCCGTTATGCCGCTGATCACCGCTACCTGATCACCGCGTGTGGCGCCAGTGCTCACGAACACCTGGCGCGCCTCGAGACCGGTGTTCTTGTCGGTCTTGGTGACGCTCGTTGCCAGAAAAACTGTAGCGCCATAGGGGTTGTAGGTGATTGCCGCCTGCGGCAGCGTGATGTAGGACTGCTGAGCGCCCTTATTGACCGCGATGTTGCCAAACATGCCGGGCAGCAGCCGGCTGGCGCTGTTGTCGATCTCCGCCTCGACCTGGACATTGCGGGTTGTGGGATCAACTTTCGAATTGATAGCGTGCACGGTGCCGGCGAATGTCTGGCCTGGAAAAGCATCGGTACTCAGCGTGACTGGTGCCCCGACGGTCAGTCCCACCAGATCTTGCTGCGGCACATTGAAATCGGCGTACAAGGGATTCAGCGCCTGGAGCGTGACCAGCGCATCGCCAGCCTTGATGTACTGCCCGGGCACGACGGTATTGATGCCCAGGCGGCCGCTGAAAGGCGCGTGAATCGCCTTCTTCGTGACCACGGCTTGCTGCTGCGCCACCAGTGCCTGCTTGGACTCGAGGTCGGCCGTATCGGTATCGAGCTGCGTGTGGCTGATCGCTTCGACAGCGAATTGTGCCTTGGAGCGCTCCAGCACCTTGGCCGCCAGGTCCGCGGAGGCCTGGAGGGATCTGAGCTGCGCGACGTCGGTGTCGGTGTTGAGCTCAAGCAGCAGATCGCCCGCCTTGACGTTGGCGCCGGAGTTGAAGTGCACGGCACTCACCATGCCATCCAGCTCGGTCGTGACGTCAACGCCGCGCGAGGCGCGCAGGCTGGCAACCGCGGTCAATTGCGGCTGCCAGGACTGCAACTCGGCTTTAATCACAGTAACCGTAGCGGTCGGCAACTTGCCGTCACTGGCGTACTTTCTCATCAGCAGAAGGATCTTCAAGCCAAATGCCGCGCCAACGATAAAGACTACGATACCGATGGCGATCAGCAGGCGTAGGCTCGTGCTCGGTTTTTTCTCATTCATCAGGGGTAGGTCTCCGATTTTCGGTTCCACCAGCCGCCGCCCATGGCCTGCAGCAGTGCGGCGGTGTCGGCAAAGCGCGCCGCCTGCGCGCTGATCAGCGCCAGGTGCGTCTGGCTGTACTGGCTCTGAGCAATGAACAACTCCAGATGGCTGGCAGCGCCAATCCGGAATTGCTCGCTGGTGAGTTTCAGGGACGCCAGCGCCGCAGTGTCTGCCTGCGCCTGACTGTCGAGCGCATTCGCATCGCTCTGCAGCGCCTGCAGCGCATCGGCCACATTCTGGAACGCGGCCAGCACCGTCTGGCGATACTGGGCGGTCGCCTGATCATAGGCATCGGCCGCTGCGCGGCGGCGCGCCGCCAGTTCGCTGCCCAGGAACAGTGGCTGGATCAGCGACGCCCCGGCACTCCACACGAGGCTCGAGGAATCAAACAGCTGTCCGAGCGTCAGCGGCTCGGAGCCGATGCTTGCGGTCAGCGGCAGCTGCGGGTACATGTTCGCGGTGGCTACCCCGACAGCCGCGCAGGCGGCATGCAGCTGCGCCTCGGCTGCCAGGATGTCGGGCCGCTGATGGACCAGCGCCGAGGGCAGGCTGACTGGCAGCTCATCGGGCAGCGTAAAGGACTCAAGCGTGAACTGCGGCAGGTCATTCGCACTGGGGAGCCGTCCGCTCAGGATCGCCAGCTGATGACGCGTTTGCCCCAGCGCCTTCTCAAGCGGAGCGAGCCCGGCGCGCGTCTGCGCCAGCTGGGTCTGGGAGGTCAGCACGGCGTTGCGCGCGATCGCGCCGGCCTGGAATTGCGCCTTGGCAATCCGCAGCTCATCTTCCTCCGCAGCCACGATGTCCTGCGTGGCCTCGAGCTGCCCGCGCAGCGAAGCTTCCATCACGGCGGTCGTGACCAGGCTGCTGGTCAGTGACAGATAGGCGGATTCGAGCTCCTGGCGCTGATAGTCGGCCTGGGCGCGCGCGCCCTCGACCTGACGGCGGGCGCCACCGAAGATGTCGGGCGTGTAGGTCGCATTGATGGCCGCGCTGTAGATGGTCAGCGTCGTGCTGCTGCTGGCCACGGAGGCGGGTATACCCAAGGCCGCCGACGAGAGGCGCTCGCGCGTGACTCCCAGGTCCAGCTCCGCGCCCGGATAGAGCAGGGCGTCACGGGTGGCGGTGGCGGTCTCGCGCGCCTGGCGCAGGGCCGCCTGCGCCGCCGCCACGGTGGGGCTGTTCTTGAGAGCCTCGCGGATCAGGCCATCCAGCGGCTCGGAGTGGAAGGCCACCCACCATTCGGCTGGCAGATCCTCGCCAGGCCGAAAGTGCTGAACCGCGCCGGCCAGACCGTCAGTGCCTGCGGTCTGATCGGGCAAGGCATCGGGCAGGTAGCTGTCGGTCTTGGGTGCCGCCGGGCGCACGAAATCCGGCCCGACGGCACAACCGGTTAGGGTTGCCGCAACGAGCATAGCGAGGGGTACTGCGGAGTGTCTTGAGACCACTTCGGCGCTCTGGCTTACCTGATCCGGACCTTGGATGAGACATGATAGCCGATCGCCGGCATGCGCCAACCCTGATCTGGGGGATTTCCCGTTCGAGCTCGCCAGGGCCTGCGCTTGAAGGCGCTGAAGATTGTTCATTCGTCCCCTGTGGCACGGGCATCGGGAGTCTAGGCCCGTCAAGTCTTTACCCAGACGGATCAGCCGGCGAATAATTGGGCCGGCCTCTGTGGAGGGCATCGGCAACATTGCGGTGCCTGCGCTGAATTGCCGGCCGGCTCAAAGGCGGATCTTGGGCCGAATAGTTTCGGGTAGGCTTGCGAGCCTGGCGAGCGCGCTAGCGCACCCCAACGGATGCAAAGGACTCACCCGGCGATGGGTCCGGCGCTTACCGGCGAGGGCGCTGCGGGCAGGCAGCGTATAAGAGGTGCGCAGCACAGTACGCTTCGGGGCGACCAGTGCGCTGCCAGCCACCTTAAAGACCACTGTGGGACAGGAGGCTGCTGCACGGAACGTCCTGAACGCTGCGGCCTGATCCAGCACCACGAACACGCAGGAGTTTACTTCGCTCATGAGTGAATCCGCACAGCCGCAGCCGCCCGCGGCCTCGCAGCGCTCGCGGCTGCGGCTTTACGCGCTCGTGGCGCTGCTGCTCGCCGTGCTCGTGGGCAGTGGCTGGCTGCATCAGCGGCGGATCGCCGCGCGCCTGTTGGAGACCGAGCCGAGTGAGATTCTGCACAACCCGCAACTGATCAGCGACGCTGCCGCCATCGCCCGGCCGCAGTATCAACGGCACTGCGCGGGCTGCCATGGCGAGGCGCTGCAGGGGGATCCAAAGCGGGGTGTCCCCGATCTGGCCCGAAACGTGTGGCTCTATGGCAATGATCCGGTGGATGTGGAGCGCACGATTCTCTACGGCATCCGATCCGGCCACCCCAAGGCACGCAACCTTACCGACATGCCCGCCCTGGTTCGCATGGGGCAGATCACGACGGACGATGCCCACGATGCGGTTGAGTATCTGCAGAGCCTGGCCGGGCACGCGCACGATGAACCAGCCGCGCAGCGCGGACGTGCCATCTACTTCAATAAGGGCAATTGCTATGACTGCCACGCCAACGATGCCCGGGGCGTGACCGATTACGGGACACCGGCGCTGACCGGGCCGGTGTACGTGTATGGCGGTGATCGTGACACCCTCTACCAGACGATCCTCAATGGTCGCCATGGCATCTGCCCGGCCTGGGTCAATCAGCTCACGCCGGTGCAGATCCGGGCGCTGGCGATCTATCTGGTGACGACACCGCGTGCGGTGGCCGTCGCCCGCAACTAGACGCGGAGAAATTCCTTGGCCGAGACACCAGAGTTCTTTGACATCCGCAACACCTCGGTGCGCCGCTCGATGGTGCTGCTGGCCAGCGGCGCGCTGATCGGCCTCGCGATCGCCGGCTACGGCCTGTTCACTGCCAAAGGAACGCGCTCGCGCGGCGTACCACCCGAGGCGATTGCACTGGTCAACCAGCGCCAGATCCTGCGCAGCGACTTCATGACGCAGGCCCAGACGCAGTACACCGTGCCCTTCGCCCAGACCAGCGCCGAACAGCGCCAGAAGGTGCTCCAGGACATGATCAACGAGGAGCTGATGATGCAGCGGGGCCTCGAGATCGACCTGCCCAGCTACGATCCGGATGTGCGCAACGCCCTGGTCGCCGGCGTGGAACTGGAAGTCACCGCCGACGTGCTCGCCCAGCAGCCGACGCAAGAGGAAATGCGCAGCTACTACGAGGCCCACAAGGACAAGTACTCCTCCGAAGGCGTCATGCAGCTGCGGGATCTGCTCGTCAGGCCCGAGAGTGCGCATCCGGCGGTGGCGCACGCGACCGCGAGCGCGGCTGTTGCGGCTCTGCGCAAGGGTCAGCCGCTCGCCGCGGTGATCCAGAAGTTCAAGCTGGTCGATTCGGGGCGTTTCATGGACGCCGGGCACGTCGATACCGGCGATATCTTCCAGTTTGCGGTGCGCGCCAAAGCGGATGATGCGATCTACAACGCCACCTTGCCGCTCAAGGATGGCGAGGTCTCCGAGCCGCTCGAAGAAAGCGACGGCGTGCATCTGATCGTGATGATCAAGCACCGCTTTCCGGTGGCGCAGAATTTTGAGGAAGCCTCCAACCGGGTCTGGACTGATCTGAAGAATGAAGCCCAGGCCAGGGTCAACGCGGCCAACATCGCCTACCTGAGAAGCCGCGCCGACATCATCGTGGCCCCGGAGCTGGCGCAGTGAGGCATGCGCTGCGCGCGGGACTTGCGCTGCTGCTGATCGCCCTGGCCGCTCAGGCGACGGCGCACACCAAGAGCACCAGTTACTCGAACTGGCGCATCGAGGGCGCCGAGGTGCATCTGTCCTTCACGGTGCCGCTCATCGAGACCGCGCGCCTGAACCAGGCTGGCGAGACCCAACCGCCCAATGAGCGCGTCGAAGCGTACCTGGCCGGGCGCCTGACGGTCAGTGCAGGGGGCAAGGCCTGTCCGCTGACGGCACCAGTGAAGCCACTGGCCGCCTCGGTCCAGTTCCGGCGCTTTGAGCTGAATTTCAAATGCCCCTCGGACAAGGACATCGCGCTGCACTCAGCGGTTTTCTTTGACCTGGTGCCCTCGCACGTCTCGCTGGCACAGATCCAGACCAGCGATGGCCGGCTGATCCAGCAGCTGTTCACGAAGGATGAGCAGACCCTGGCGACCTCCGGCAAGGACGAGAACATGCGGGATGCCGGTTTCCTGCGCTACGTGCAGATGGGCATCATGCATATCTTCACCGGCGTCGATCACATGTCGTTCCTGCTCGGCCTGGTGCTGATCTCGCGACGCCTGCGGGACCTGGTATTCGTCGTGACCGGCTTCACGATCGGCCACAGCGCCACGCTGGCACTGGCGGTCACGGGCATCATCCGGCCGCACGCCGAATTCATCGATGCGCTGGTGGCACTGACGATCGCGATGATTGGTGCTGAGAACATCGCCGTTGCCACGCACCGGCCCGGCCTCGTGGCCGGCGGCGTCGGCGGGACGCTGCTGCTGATGGCGGCGGCCAGCGCGCTCGGACTGGGTGGCCTGCCATCGCTGCTGCTGCTGGGTGCGGGGCTGTTCGCCGCCAATTACCTGATGCTCTCCGGGCACCTGCGCGATGCGGCACGGCTGCGCATCGTGGTCACCGTCATCTTCGGCCTGATCCACGGTTTTGGATTCGCCGCTGACCTGCTGGAGCTGCGCCTGCCTTCCGGGCAGCTGTTCAGCATCCTGCTCGGCTTCAATCTGGGCGTCGAAGTCGGGCAGCTCACGCTGGTGCTGGTCGCCCTTGGCCTCGTGGCGCTGCTCGTGAAAGCCCGGCTGGCGCTGCCGCGACCGATTGTCGTCGACACACTCTCGGCCGGACTCGTGGGCCTGGGGATGTACTGGTTCATCAGTCGCAGCTACGCCTGAGGCCCGGGTGCGGGCCGGGCGCTGCGCCATGCGTTCAGCCTACTGCACTCAGGAAGCCGATCTCGTACAGGTAGCGGCTGAGTCCCAGGCGGGCGGCTTCATCCGGCTGGGCGGGAAGTTCGCTGGCTTTGAACTGCGCCCGATCAATCATCGAGCGCAGCAGCGGCGCGACCTCAGCCGGCAGCACGTAGCGCCGGCCCTGGAACTCCAGCAGCGTCCGATCGGGGGCGAATTCGATGCGATAGGCGCCCGGTGCCGGCGCGCGCAGCGGCGAATGCAGGTCTATGACCCGGGCATCGATCTGCAGGCGGGCTGCGCCCCGGCTCTGGCCGGAGCGCACACGCTGCACAAACGAGTCGAGTACCTGCTCGGGATTCACACCCGTGGCCAGCTCGCCCAGGGCCGTGAGCAGGCCGCGGCGCAACTCTGCTGCCTGTGCCTGATGTGCGAATCCGGGCGGCAGGGCCTGGCGCAGTTGCCGCTGCTCGGTGGCGTGCGGGAGAAAGTCGCGCACCAGATCGGCCCAGGTATAGACACTGATGCCGATCGTGACATGGGCTGAAAAGCGCTCTGCGGTCGTGGTCGAGTGCACATAGCCGCGCGGCAGGTAGAGCAGGTCACCGGGATGCAGATCCAGCGTCGCCAGCAGCGGGCCGGGCTGGTAGTGCTCTGGGTTGAACGGTTGCGAACGGTGTGGCAGCTGCAGCGGCGGCGGGTAGAGGCTCCAGCGCTTGTGCCCGGCGATCTGCAGCACGAACACGTCATGCACATCGTAGTGTGGCGTGAAGCCGCTGGCGTTACCTGCGGTCAGGTAGGCGTTGGCGTGGACCTTGTGATCCAGCAGGCCTTCCAGGCTCGTGCACAGCCTTCCAAGCGGGGGCCAGGTGCGATGCAGGGCCGGCAGGCTGAGCGTGGCACCGCTGCGATATTCGGCGGCGACGCGTTCGAGGTCCGGTACGGCCGCGAAGGATTCGCTGCCGTGCTTGAAATCGCGCGTGTAAGTCTCGGGTGCGAAGTAGCGGCCATCCCTGGCCAGCTGCAGTGCCGGGTAGCGCAGGTCCGCGGTGTTGAGAAAGGCCTCCAGATCAGCGGCGCTCAGCAGTGGCTGGTAATACGCGGCAGCGCGGCCCGCCAAGTGCAGGTGGCGCTGCTCCCAGTCACTGGCGAAGAAGGCCCGTGGGTCCAGCGGCGCCAGCAGCCAGGGGAGATCCAGCGTCTTGTGGCGTGCCCGCTCCATAGCTCATCCCGCCAGTCGGCGAACCCGGTTGGGTACAGACATCGCGCTACTCATCGCGGTCGCGGCCGACGAGCCGCAGCATGGCATCAAAAGACCTTGCCGACCGTCAGGCGCGCCGAGACCGGCTCCAGCGGATGAAAGTGGACGTCGGCTTCGCCGCTGGCCGGCTCCCCCGGCAGGCGATCGACATACCAGTACTCCATCGCGGTGGAGTGGTTGTTCAGCACGTTATAAACGCCGAGCCCGGCGTTCCAGCCACTGGCGAACGCGTAATGCACATCGGCGTTCCACTCCCCGTAGCCCGAGCCGAAGACCTGGCCCGCTCTTGTGGGCGCCCCGGCGCAGCTGGTGAGCCCAGGAAAGTCCTGTGCCACCGCCGCGGCGTTGCAGGGTCCGGAGGAGAGCGGATAGGCGCCCAGATAGCGGTAGGCCACACCACCGCTCCAGGGTCCCAGGTTCCTGATGTAGACATTGAAGGCACCGGTGGCGAAGGGCGCATTGGGCAGGTAATCCCCCAGATGACCGGTGCCATCATCGAGCGGTGTGGTGAAGCGTGATCGATCGCCGGAGTAGCTGGCATAGAACTCGAGCCAGCGCGCGGCCTGGTAGGTGACGTTGAGCTCGAAGCCACGACGCGTGCTGCCGGGGCCTGCGGTGTCCTGGCCAATATCCGGGTTGTAGGTGGTCTCGGACTGCGCATTGAGGGTATAGAGCGCCAGCGTGGCGGCGACCTTGCCCTTGAGCAGTTCCTGGCGCATGCCGATTTCCTCGCCAGTCTGGCTCGCGATCAGCGGTGCACCGGGCACGCCCTCGATGCGTGCCTGATTGACGCCACGCAGATCATCGCTGTGAAACCCCTTGCCATAGCTCAGGTAAAACTCCGTGGTATCGCGCGGTGTGAAGATCAGGCTCGCCTTGGGCTCGGGCAGCGCATCGCTGGCCGATCCGTGGTAGGTGCCGGTGTCGCTGCCATACATGTAGTCCTCGCGAAAGCCGATCACCGAGCGCAGCCACTCGGTCCAGTGCGTGGTCGCCTGTACATAGCCGGCAAGGCTGTCGAGCCGCACATGATCGTTCTCGCTGAAATTCGCCGGATAGTCGACCGCGGCCAATTGGGCCGGTGTCAGTGGCAGGCGATCCTGGGTGGGGACGCGCGAGACATCATTGAAATCGTAGCGGGCGTGCAAGCCTTCCAGTATCTCTGTATTGGCGCCAAACCAGGTGTAGTTGTGGGCGTAGCTCAGATCCGCGCCGAGCGTCGTGCGATCCTCGCGCTGCTGCTCCTGGTCGGCGTTGATCGGATCGATCAGGTAATGCGTGAAGTCGTTCCAGAGGATCAGGTGATTGCCGATGACATAGGCGCTCGCGCTCAACTTGCCGCCACCGACCTGATCGTGAAGATTCATCGAGAGGCTCGCGCGCTGCGCCTGGCCGCCGTCGGAGGGGTCCAGCTCGCCGTAGCGCGTGATCAGGCCCGCTTCGAGCGCGCGCTCGGGCTCATCGGTCTGGGCATTCCACAGATCGTGGTAGAACATCGCCGTGATGGAATAGCCCCGCTGGTCATCGCCGCCACTGTAGCGCAGCACCGTGTTGATCTTGCGCTGGTCCCCGGGTGTGTCCCAGGGTCCATCGTAATGCTGCACTTCCGCAGCAGCCAGCAGATAGCCATCACCCAATCGCGTCGAATCGGCGCTAAAGGCGCGCTGGAAATCCAGAGTGCCGATGCCGAGGGAGACCTGATCGGGGATCTTGTCGAGGTAGTTGATGTGCACAGCGCCGACCGAGGCGAAATCCCCTTCATAGGCGTAGTAGGTCCCCTTGGTGTAGCTGACCTCGGTGGCGAGCTCCGGGATCATGAAATTGACGTCGGCATAGCCCTGACCGTGGGCGTGACTGGGTTCGTTGACCGGCATCCCGTCAATGAACACGGCCAGGTCGGTGCCGTGATCCAGGTTGTAGCCGCGCATCAGATACTGGTTGGCCTTGCCCTCGCCACTGTGCACAGTGACATCCAGGCCCGGGACGGTCTCGAGCACCTGGCCAGGCCGGTACGCGGGCGTCAGCGTCAGCTCGTCATTGACCACGACGCCCTGGCTGGCGGTGCTGGCCGTGCCGATCAGGTTCAGGCGCGCGGCCGTGACGACAATCTCCTCCAGCGGCTGGGATGTATCGCCCGGCGCTGTGGATGCGCTCGTCGCACTGCTGCTGCGGGGTGGCGAGTTGCCCTCAGGTGGCGTGGCGGCGATCTGGGCCGGTGCCGGCATGCCGCCCAGCAGGCTGATGAACCCGAGCAGGCACAGCCGCTGAGCGGACAGTGCTGTCTGCGCAGCAGAACGGTGAGGGTGCAACGGCACGCGCGCTACTTACTGCGGCCACGACGCCGGCGCACGGCAGGCCGGTTCAGGGCGACCAGCGCAGCGCCGCGACAAGCCGTGTCCGGATGACAGACTGTCCGCTGGCAGGAACAAGCTACGGCGTGCCCGGGGGTCGCCAGAGCAGCACGCGGCCGTCGGCCAGGGTCGCGGAAATGAGCTGGCCGCCAGGTTTCACATCGCGACGCGGGTAGAAGCTCAAAGCGACTTTGTCGCCGACGGCCAGCGTCGCGCGGGTCCATCCGGCGCGCCGCATTGCGATGGCAGAGCCGCCTTCAAACACGGCCACGCTGCTGCGGCCGTCCGCGCCAGTCACTTCCAGATAAATATTTGTGTGCGGGTTGGCCCACAGAAACTCCGTTACGGTGCCGCTCGTTAATTGGCTCTGCGAGCGATCGAACAGGGCTTCGGCATGATGTGCCATCACCGGCGTGCTCAAGAGCGCCGCAAGCAGCAGAGCTGGTGAAGTGTTCATGTGCCCCTGACCTATCGATGGACCGAGCGGCGCCGGATCCGTTCAGTGCTGGCGCCTCTGACAGGCCAAATTATGGCAGGTCTGGCACACCCTCACGTCCCTGCGCAGCGCCCCCAAGGACATCGTCCGAGCGCCTCGGGCGCGGGTGGCGCCGCGCAGCGAAACCCTGGGGGGCTCGACCTGCCAGCGCGGTGTTGTGCACGTAAAGTGTGCGCCAACGCGGTGCACCGCACGCACGCAGCACCAATTTGTGCCAGCCGGGTTTTCGAGAAATTACGGGTAAGATTCTGTTATTTATGGAAACTGCCTCAGTTGCCGAGTCTGGCCCACGCTGGCACGAAGGTTGCTTTATACAGACCAGCGGACGAATTTAGTCTGCAACTGCCGTCCTACACATTGGGACCGACAGCAACGCTGCCTGCAATAGCGCCCGTCCACCCCCCCGCGACTGGCGCCGAATGTTGGCAGCGTTTTTTTTTGCCTGAGGTCGCGCCACGCGGCGGCGGCGGGCGAGTCTGCTATCGTTCGCGCCCTGTCGTCGCAGCGAGCAGATCCCCGGCATGCAGGCCCGTCCGAACCGCGCTTCGCGCTCACTGACAGTATCGATCCGCCATCTTGGCCTGAGACTCGGCGGCCGCACCGTCCTCAAGGATCTAAGCTGGCGTATTCGCCCGGGCGAGCGCTGGGTGCTGCTCGGCGCCAACGGGGCCGGCAAGACGCAGCTGCTCAAGATCCTCGCCGGGGATGTCTGGCCCACGCCCGGATCCGCGGCCCAGCGCATCTATCATTGGCGCGGTGAGCGACTGCGCGAGCCCTACGGGGTCAAGGAAGAGATCGCCTACCTCGGCGCCGAGCGCCAGGACCGCTATGAGCACTACGAATGGAACCACCGGGTGCTCGCGGTCCTCGGCACGGGCCTGAATCGCACCGACATTCCGCTGCACCCGCTGGACCAGGCGGCGCGGCAAGCCCTGCGGGCGTTGCTGCGCCGGCTGAAAATTGAAGATCTGGCCAGCCGCCGCTTTCTCACGCTCTCGTACGGGCAGCGCCGAGTGGTACTTCTGGCCCGGGCGCTCGCCTGGCATCCGGCGCTGCTGCTGCTCGATGAACCCTTCAATGGCCTCGATGATGCCAACCGGACCAGGGCGTTGGCGATTGTGCATGACCTTCGAACCCGCCCCCTGCCCTGGGTGCTCTCGACGCATCGAGCCGAGGACATTCCGCCGAGCGCCACCCATCTGGCGCGCCTCGAGCGCGGGCAACTTGTCGCCTGCGGTCCGATCCGCGCGCGCGACCGCCGCCCGCCGGCCCTCGCGCAGCCGCTCCTGGCGAAGCCGGTTGCGCGCAGCACGCGGGCCAAGCCGCTGCTGCTGCTTCGCAATGCCTGGGTGTGGCTCGATAAGCGCGCCGTGCTGCGCCGGCTGAATTTCCAGGTCGCGCCCGGGGAGTGCTGGGTGGTGCACGGTGCGAATGGCAGCGGCAAGACCACGCTGCTGCGGGCGCTCTATGGTGATCTGGGCGTGGCCAGCCAGGGCGAGCTGCGCCGGCGGGGCATCGCACCCGGCGTTCCCTTGAGCGAGTTCAAGCGTCGCGTGGGCTACATCGCCCCGGAGCTGCAGAGCCTGCAGGCACTGTATCTGCCCGTGGCCGAAATCGTGGCCTCCGGACTGCACTCGAGCATCGGCCTCGATCTGCAACCGACGCGGCGCGAGCGGCGGCTCGCATTGGCGGCGCTCGCGAAGTGCGGTGCTGCCGCGCTTGAGAAGCGCACGGCCCGCGAACTCTCCTATGGACAGCTGCGCCGGGTGCTGTTTGCGCGCGCGCTGGTGCACGCGCCTGATATCCTGCTGCTGGATGAGCCCTACGCCGGGCTCGATGCGCCAACGCGCGCGGCATTGCGTACGCGCGTTGAGCGCGCACATCTGCAGGGAGCCACCATCCTCATCGTCAGCCATCACCGCCATGAATGGCCGGTGCACACGAGCCACGAACTCGAGCTCCAGGCGGGCACCGCGCTGTATTGCGGGCCGCTACGCCGCAAGCGTGGCGGAGCTCGCGCATGAGCCGTGCATCAATAGTCCTCATCGTGCTGGTCGCGCTGCTGGCCTCATGCCACGCGCCGAGCGCGCCGCAGGTGACGGTCGCAGGGGGTGATGGCGGTGGATTGCCGCGCAGCAGTCCTGAAGCGGAGCATTTTGATGCGGCGGAGATGGATGCGGTACGTAGCCTCGCGCGCCGCGCCAGTCTCGGCGCGCTGCTGGTGACGCGCCACGATCATCTGGTGCTCGAGTATTACGGCCCGGGCTGGGCGGCCTCTGACGAGCCCGATGCCGGCTCGCTCGTCCAGGTGCTGACGGCCATGGCGGCTGGCATTGCGAGCGGCAGGGGCCTGATCGGTCCTCCGGATCTGAAACCGTTTGATGCACCTGCGCTGGCGAGCGCGATTGCCCGGGCCGCACATCAGCCCTATGAGCAGTATCTCTCGCAGCACATCTGGCAGCCGCTGCGCGCAGCGCCGGCACATTTCCTGCTGGCGCACGCGGGCGGGGAAGCGCGCGCCGAGTGCTGCTTCGCTGCGCACCTGAGTGACTGGATGAGAGTCGGCGGCGCGCTAATTGCGGATGGTCGCTACGAGGGATCGCAGGTGTTGCCGCCAGGTTGGGTGGCGCGCATGCGGCTGCCGCGCCCCGGCGAGCAGGAGCGCGGATTTGGCGTTTTGCTGGCCACTGCGGCAGGCGGCAAGGAGCCGCTCGCAGTGCGTGATGCCTTCTTCGTGCGTGGCGAGGGCGCCTGGCGCCTGTGGCTGGTGCCATCACTCGATCTGGTGATCCTCAGCGCCGGTGAGGACAAATCAGGCGGGCAGCAGGATGAAACGGCGCTGCCAAACCAGATCATGCGCGCGATCAATGGACCGGGCACCACGCTGCACGGCGCACCGCAGCTCAAGGATCTGGTCCCGGGCCATTGAGGCGCGCGCTGCCGCGCGCCATCGATTGGGGCATACTGGCTGGCCTCGGGGGCACACCGGTGGAGGCTGCGGCATGAACTACGCACTTGGCAGGCTGCGCGTCTCCGTGATCGGCAGCAGTTTCTACATCGCGCCAGGCGCGCAGCTGATCGGAGATGTGCGCCTGGGTGCACACAGCAGCGTCTGGTTCAATGCCGTTCTGCGCGCCGACGATGAATGCATTGTCGTTGGCGATGGCAGCAACATTCAGGATGGCACGGTCATCCACTGCGATCACAACCTGCCGACGCTGATCGGGCGCAATGTCACCGTGGGTCATCAGGTACTGCTGCATGGCTGCGAGATCGCCGATGAGTCGCTGATCGGCAACTGCGCGGTAGTGCTCGATGGCGTTCGCATCGGTCGCCACTGCGTGATCGGTGCCGGCACCCTGGTGACGCCCGGCAAGATCATTCCGGAGGGCTCGGTTGTGATGGGATCACCCGGTCGCGTCGTGCGCGCCGTCGGAGAGAAGGAACTGCTGATGATTTCCCACGGCGCCGAGTCCTACCAGAAACGCGCCGTGCGCTACCGGGCCGAACTTCAGGAGCAGCTGCTCTAGGAAGCGAAGTGCGTTCCGAGCGCCAGCCTGGTTTCGAATACGATCGCCGCCTGGCCGGCGATCGTGACCAGCGTCGGCATGCTGGCGGCCACCGTGACGTCGATCTGCACGCGGCCGGGACGCTGCAGATGATGTCCCTGGGCGCCGGTAAATCTCGCATGGCCTGATGGGGCGCTGATCAGCCGCTGACTCACCAGGTACGCGCCGAGCATGCCGTGGGCATTGCCGCTCACCGGATCCTCGCTGATGCCGAGCGCCGGGCAGAACATCCGGGCCTCGGTGTCACAGCCCTTGATCTGCGACTGGCGCGTGTACAGAAAATAGCCGGCCGCGCCGGCAGGGGCCGAGAGCGCGGCCAGTCGCCCAAGATCCGGCTGCAGCCGTGCCAGTTGCGTGCTGTCGCGCACGCCCAGCAGCAAACGCGTGCTGGCGGCGCCGGCGATCATCGCCGGGCAGTGCGGATCCAGCGCATCCTCAGTCAGACCGAGCGCCGCGAGTATGGCGCGCATCAACTCCGGCGCAGGCGCGCTACGCAGCGGCGCTGGCGGCTGCATGATCAGCACCAGCGGCGGAGCCCCTGGCGCGATCTGCACCTGCACGATACCGGTGTGCTGCTTCTGCCGGGGTGCGGGAGGCGCGCCCAATGCCGCCAGCACCGTGTGCGTCGCCACAGTCGCGTGAGCGACGAAGCCGCTTTCCTTGCGCGGTGTGAAACAGCGCAGGCGCAGATCGTGATCCGCTGCATCCGGACGCAGTACGAAGGCGGTGTCGGATGTGTTCAGCTCGCGCGCGATGGCCTGCATCTGTGCGCTTGAAAGCTCATCGGCATCGAGCACCACACCCGCAGGATTGCCGCACAAGGGCTCGCTCGTGAATGCATCAACCTGAAACAGCCTGATCGTGCGCTCCATGAGGCCAGTGTAGCGCGCGCCGGCTTGAAATCCGTGGGGGACTGTTGGATAGTTCACGTTGCAAACCTTGGGGTGGCTCTTGTGATCTAGACGGAGCCTGAGATGCCGGCCGCACCGGCGAACCCGTTGAACCTGATCCGGCTAGTACCGGCGTAGGGAGCAGGTCGATGAGTCTTTGTCACTGGTGCCTGGGATGCGCGCTGCTTGGCAGTGCGCTTATCGGCGTGGCTGCGGCCGCCGATTCGGATTCTCTTGAGGAAGTAGTGGTGACGGCGACGCTGCGCGACACCCGCGCCGTGGATCTGCCCTCCAGCGTGACGGTGCTCAGTTCCGCCGATCTGCACGCCGGCGGCGAGCAGCAGCTGCAGGATGTCCTGATGCTGGTGCCGGATCTGAACTGGGCCGCGGGCACCGAGCGACCGCGCTACTTTCAGCTGCGTGGCATCGGCGAGGTCGAGCAGTACCAGGGCGCACCCAATCCGTCGGTCGGCTTTCTGATCGATGACATTGATTTCTCGGGTGTCGGCGGCGTGGCAACGCTGTTTGACATCGATCAGGTCGAGGTCCTGCGTGGACCTCAGGGCACGAGCTACGGCGCGAACGCGCTGGCCGGACTGATCAGCGTGCACAGCCACGATCCGGGCGATCAGTTCGAACTGCACGGGGAGGCCGGGGGCGCCACGTACGGCACCGGCAGCGCGGGCCTGGCGGTTGGTGATGGTACGCAGGACTTTGGCTGGCGCATCGCGGCGCAGCAGTATCAGAGCGATGGTTTTCGCGATGATGTCTACCTGCATCAGGATTCGACCAATGGCTATGACGAAGGCACCTTGCGCGGCAAGCTGCGCTGGCAGATCACACCTGGACTGCGCGCCGATCTGACGCTGATGTATGTGGACCTGAACGATGGGTATGACGCCTGGTCGGTCTATAACACCTACAACACCTATTCCAATGAGCCGGGCCGGGATGCGCAGCGCTCACGGGGCGTGGCGCTGCGCCTGACCGACGACGCGGTGGGTTTCGGCGAGATCCGAAGTGTCACGAGCGCCGCGGATTCGGCCATCAACTACTCCTACGACGGGGATTGGGGCAACGATACGCTGTGGGCTCCCTACGCCCCAAATGACTTCTTCCAAAGCGACCTGCGCGGCCGCCACACGCAGGCCGAGGACCTGCGCTTTATTGGCGATGAGGCGCACGAACTGTTCGGAGGCATGCGCTGGCTGGTGGGCGCCTATGCGCTGCATATGAGCGAATCGGATCTGCTGCACACGAGCTACGACTATCTGCCCAACCCGTTTGACAATTCGGTCAGTGTCTCCGGAAGCGATGTGCTGCAGAGTGAGTACAGCGCGACCAATGTGGCACTCTACGGCTCGCTCGATGAGAAATTCGGCGAGCGCTCACAGCTGAGCATGGGGCTGCGTGTTGAGCAGCGTACGGCCAACTATCGCGACGATGCCGACGCCCCGTTTCCCAAGGCGCTCGACCGTATGATCGGTGGCAACCTCTCCTGGTCGCACCTGATCGGGGACTCCGAACACTTTTATGCCACGCTGGCGCGCGGCTACAAGGCCGGGGGCTTCAATATCGGCACCAGCATCGCGGCGGATGAGCGGCGCTTTCAGCCCGAGTACCTGTGGAATCTTGAAACCGGCATCAAGCAGGAGAGCGCTTCGCGCACGCTGCAGTGGCAGGCTGATGTGTTCTACATGCGTCGCCAGGATGAACAGGTGTACAGCTCCTATCAGCTCTACTCCTACGATCCGGTCACGTACGTGTTCTTCACGCAGAACGCCGCGCACGGGGAGAACGCCGGATTCGAAGGTGAGGCGCACTACCAGGCGAGCCACCGCGTGACGCTCTCAGGGACGCTGGCGCTGCTGCGCACGCGCTACCTTGGCTACAACTTTGATGGGGTCAACTTAAGTGGCCGCGCCCAGGCCTTCGCGCCCGGTTACCAGGCCTCGGTCGCGATCGAGTACCATCTGCCCTCCGGTGCATCGGCGCGTCTCGATGAACAGGCAGTCGATCGCTTCTTCTACTATACGAGTGACAATCAGATTGCACCGGCCCACACGCTCACGAACCTGCGACTGGCCTATCCCTACAAGGCGTGGACGCTCACCCTGTGGGCCCACAATCTGCTGGGCGATCACTACGCACAGAATGGCTTTTACTTCGGATTGATCCCACCCTACTTTCCAAATCAGAACTTCTATCAGCTGGCAGATCCGCGCCAGGTCGGATTGACATTCAGCATCGATCTGGGCCGCGCACACTGAGCGGCAGGCGCAACGGGGGAGCAAAGCGCATGGACATTGGCGTCGAACTGAGTCTGTATCCGCTGCGTGAGGGCTACCTGCCCGTGATCGAGCAATTCATCGAGCGCCTGCAGGGCCACGCGGAGCTTCGGGTCGTGACCAACAGCATGAGCACGCAGATCTTTGGTCCCTACGAGCGCGTCATGGGGTTGCTCGGCGAGCAGATGCGGGCCACCTTCGCCGCGCATGGCAAGGCGGTGTTTGTGATGAAGGTGCTGGGACCTCTGGCGACGAGCTCTTGATCGACCAGCTGCTGGAGTCGCTGCGACATACGACGCTGCTCGAGGCATTCGGCGTCGCGCTCGGATTTGTCTATGTCGTGCTGATCATCTACCGGCGTCGCTCGGGATGGATTGCCGGCGCCGCCAGCTCCTGCATCTATGTCTACCTGTCGCTGCAGGCGAAGCTGCCGATGCAGTCGATTCTGCAGGTGTTCTACGTGATCATGGCCGCCTACGGCTGGTGGACCTGGGGGCGCAACCAGCGCGAAGAGGGTGGCCGCATCAAGAGCTGGCCGTGGTGGGCTCATGTCGCGGGCTGGAGCGCAGTCGTACTGGTGAGCACAGCAAGCGCACGCTGGCTCGGTGCGAATACCAACGATGGCTGGCCGCTGCTGGATTCGCTGACCACCTGGACGAGCGTGCTGGCCACGTGGATGGTGGCGCGCTCGCTGCTCGAGAACTGGCTCTACTGGATAGTCGGGGATTCGATCTCGGTGTTCCTGTTCGCCTCCCAGGGTCTGGTGACGACCTCGGTGCTGTTCCTCAGTTATCTGGTAATGGCCGTATTGGGATATCGCTCATGGCTCAAGCTGCAGCGCGCGCAAGCCCTGACCAGCGCCTAGCGCAGCCGACGGCCGCGGCGCTCGCCCGCGTGCCCGGGCTCGAGGGCGGCGAGCTGCCGCTGCAGGTGCTGCCTCTCGAGGGCGGGACGGTCAACCAGTTGTGGCGGGTCGATACCCGGGTGGGACGTTTTGTCGTGCGGATCGATGGTCCGCAGGCGCGGCGACCGGGCGTGGACCGTGCCCGTGAATTCTTGCTGCACACGCAGGCGGCGGCGGCGCGCCTGGCACCCGCAATCATTGCCGGGGATGCGAACAGCGGCATTATGATCAGCGAATTCATAGACGGCCGGCGCTGGGAGGCGAGCGACTGTCTTGATCGCAGTGCGCTGCACCGGCTCGGTGAGCGACTGTCGCGGTTGCACCAGCTTACGGCGCGGACCGCGCCATTTGAGCCGCTGCGGATTGCCGAAGCCTATGTGTCGGCGGCACCGGCACTGGGTGAAGCGCTGGCCGGGACCGTCACCGGACTCGTGGGCGCCGTCGCGGCCGCGCAGCAGCGCTTTGCCGAGGATCCCGCGGGGCGTGTGATCATCCACGGCGACCTGAACCACCTGAACCTGATCGATGCGCAGCCCCTGTGGCTGATCGACTGGGAATATGCCCAGGTGGCCGACCCGCTGCTCGATCTGGGGTGCCTGCTGGCTTACTACCCCGGGGCTCAGGCGCACTCTGGCGAATTGCTGGCCGCCGCGGGACTGGGTGCGCATGCACAGCGCGGGCGCCTGGCCGCCGCAACCTTCCTCTACCAGGCGATGAGCTGGCTGTGGCATGTCGCGCGCGGGGAGCCGCCCCCGGGCGCGGTGCCGCAGCTGGATTGAGGCCGACCACTGGTGTCCCGGGCGCGGGGTCGGCAAACTAGCACGCTTTTCCTCGTGGCCCCCTAGGAGGCTTGGTGATGCCGGTGATTAAGGTTGTCGATTTGAGCGGATCCGAACAGCAGCTCAATGTCGCCGTGGGCGGCGTCCTGATGGAGCCGCTGCGCGATCTGGACGCCGGGATCTCCGCGATCTGTGGTGGCATGTGCTCGTGCGCCACCTGCCACGTGTATGTGGACCCGGAGTGGGTTGGCAAGCTGCCGGCGGCGATGTCGGATGAGACGGATATGCTGCGCGATCTGTCCACGCGCCGCGAGAACTCACGTCTCTCCTGCCAGATCCAGCTCACCGCGGCCATCGATGGGCTGCGTGTGACGATCGCTCCGGAAGAGTAGGCCAGGGGGCCCGATGAACTGGACCTACATCATTCTTGGACTGGCCGCTGCGGTCGCCTGCTGGCGGGTGCTGGCGCGGGTGCGTGCGCTGCGTGCCCAGCGGCGCGAGGATTGGGATGAGCGGCTAGTCAAGCACCTGCGATCCCAGGGCGGTGATCCCTTCAGTCCGCATGAAATCGATTTCTTCTTTGACCTGCCCGATGAGGCTGCCTGTCAGCGGCTGCTCGCGGCGCTCGAAGTCGAAGGCTTCGCGATCGATTTTCGGCCCATGAGCCCGGATATTGGCAAGGCCTACACGCTGCACGCACGCAAGGCGTTGCGCATTTCCGTGCCGGACATGCAGGCCTACTCCAAGCGTTTCAAGGCGCTCGCGCTGGAAATGGGCGGCAACTATGATGGCTGGGCAGCGCCGGGGATTACGCGCCCCCCGCGCTGAATCGCCAGCTGCTGCAGTTCCCGCACAGTGGCACGGCGCGACCCGCAGGCGCTGCGTGGTTGAATCAGGATTATCGAGGGTACGCATGCGCTTACAGGGATTGACCGCGTGTTCCATAGCTGCGCTGGCCGCTACACTGACCTTTGCTGCGACCAGCGAGGCGCCAGCCTCGGCACCCGCAGCCGCGACGCTCGAGGCGCGCTTTGATGCGCTGATCAAGCCCTCCGAGCTCAGCGACTGGATGCACAGGCTCGCGAGCGAACCGAACCATGTCGGTTCGGCGCACGACAAAGTGAATGCCGAATGGATCCTCAAGCAGTTCCAGGACTGGGGGTGGGATGCGCATATCGAGACTTTCCGTGTGCTGTATCCGACGCCGCTCAGCGAATCGCTGACGCTGCTGGGCGCGCAGCCGTTCAAGGCGACGCTCACCGAAGCGCCGATTGCCGGCGACAACACCACGCTGCACAACAAGGAGGGCCTGCCGGCTTACGTTGCCTACCAGGGCGATGGCGATGTGAGCGCGCCGCTGGTGTACGTCAATTACGGCATGGAGGCCGATTACCGGATGCTCGCGCGCCTCGGGGTTTCGGTGAAGGGCAAGATTGTAATTGCACGTTACGGCGGTGGATGGCGCGGCCTGAAGCCGCGCCTCGCCCTTGAACACGGCGCGGTGGGCTGTCTGATCTACTCGGATCCGGCCCAGGACGGTTACGCCGTCAATGACGTCTATCCGAAAGGACCGGAGCGACCGGCTGGCGGCATCCAGCGCGGCTCGGTGGCCGACATGACATTATTCCCGGGCGATCCGCTGACCCCGGGTATCGGCGCCACCGAGTCGGCGCCGCGCCTGGCAATTGCCGATGCGCCGACCATTGTGCGTATTCCGACGCTGCCGATTTCCTACGGCGACGCGGCGCACTTTCTGGCCGCTCTCGACGGTCGCGTGGTCCCGCAGAGCTGGCGCGGCTCACTGCCGATCACCTACAGAGTCGGCGGCACCGCGACACTCGTGCATCTGCAGGTCAAGTCCGAGTGGAGCCTGAAGACCATCTACGATGTGGTCGCGATGCTCAGGGGCTCGACTTATCCGGATCAATGGGTGCTGCGCGGCAATCACCACGATGGCTGGGTCTATGGAGCGAGCGATCCCGAGAGCGGGCAGGTCGCTTTGCTCGCCGAGGCCAAGGCCTTCGGCGCACTGGCGGCCACTGGCTGGCGACCCAAGCGCACGCTGGTGTATCTGAGCTGGGATGCCGAGGAGCCGATGCTGGTGGGCTCCACGGAGTGGGCCGAGACCCATGCGGATGAACTCAAGCGAAAGGCTTTGATCTACCTCAACAGCGACGGAAATGCCCGCGGGACGCTCGATGTGCGCGGCACGCCAACCTATCAGGCACTCGTCGATGCGGTGACCGCCAGGCTGACTGACCCGGAGACGGGCGCGTCGGTGGCGGCGCGCCGCCGGGCCTCAATCGAAGTGCATGGCAGCCAGTCCGGCGCCAGCGAGCAAGACAAGGCGGATGCCAAGCTTGCCGAGGATCCCGAGCAATCCTTGCCGATCGGTCCGATGGGTTCGGGCTCTGACTACTCACCCTTCCTGCAACACCTGGGTCTGGCGGCGCTCGACTTCGGTTATGGCGATGAAGGCGATGCGGGTGGTATCTATCACTCGGCCTACGACACCTGGGAGCATCACAGTCGATTCGTCGATCCGGGATTTGTCTACGATGCACTGCTTGCCAAGACCGTCGGACACCTGGTGATCGGACTGGCCGATGCCGATCTGCCCCTTGAGCACTTCGGTGAGTTTGCCAGGAACATGTCGACCTACCTGCAGGAACTCAAGGAGCTGGCCGCTGGGCGCCGCGAAGCCGCGGCGACACAGGCGAAGTTAATTGCCAGCGACGCCTACCGGCTTGCCGATGATCCGACCCTGACCAGTGGTCCGCCGTTGCCACTCAAGGCGGTGCCGCACTTCGACTTTGCGCCGCTCGAGAATGCGACCGATCACCTGCAGCGTGCGGCCGGTGATTTTGACCACGCGCTGCGCGACGCAGGCGCACAGCTCTCGGCACAGAACGGCCAGCAGCTCTTTGAGCGTCTGCGTGACATCAATCAGCTGCTCGCCCCGGAGGTTGGCTTGCCAGGTCGCAGCTGGTACAAGAATCTGATCTACGCTCCGGGCCGGATGACCGGCTATGGCGCAAAGACGCTGCCGGGTGTGCGTGAAGCGATCGAAGCTGAACGCTGGGCCGACGTCGATCGCTATGCGCAGCTCACCGGCGCGGTGCTCGAGCAATACGCCCTGCGGCTCGATGAGTGCACGCAGCTCATCCACTCGGGCGCGGTATCACACTAGTGCGGCGCTGCGCGAGGGCTCAACACCAATCGGTGGTTGCTGGGGCGGCGGCGGTTGGCGGATCATGAGTGTCTTGGTTACCCGCGTCAGCACGCGGGCGCAACTTGAAGGTATCAAGGCGCTGCAGACGGCCAACCTGAAGCGCAATCTCTCCGCCGAGGAGATCCGCGCCCAGGGGTTTGTCTCGGCCGAATACACACTTGAATTTCTCGAGCGCATGCATGCTGCGGCTCCGTCGATCATCGCACTCGATGACGATGCGGTGGTCGGTTATGCATTGGTCGCAGACGTCAGCATCTGCGCTGATCATGATCTGTTGGGCGATATGGCTAATGTGATCGACCGTACCAGCTACAACGGCCGGTTGCTCAAGGGCACGCGTTACGTGGTGATGGGGCAGCTGTGTGTCGCACGCAGCCACCGCCGCACGGGCCTGGTCAGGCGCATGTACGAGCACTACCGCCAGACGCTCGCGGGCCAGTTTGACTATTTGATCACCGATATCGCGCGCGATAATCCCGGCTCGTTGAGCGCGCATCTCAAGAGCGGCTTTCAGGTGATCAGCACCCTTGGTTACGCGGGCGTCGAGTGGGATCTGGTGCTTTGGGATTGGATCGGCGCCTAGAGCCTCTTGATCCGAGCCACGCGGCTGATTGAGCTGCGAGGTCGGATGCGCGCATCGGGCGCAGCCTCTCCGCTACGTGCGCCGCTCGCCCTGGCGTGCGACCGCCTCTGCTGCGGCGCGCACGGCTTCGGCGTCGCCGAGGTAGCCGCTGCTGACTGGCTTGAGTTGTGCATCGAGCTCATAGACGAGCGGTACGCCGGTGGGAATATTCAGCTCGACAATCGCGGATTCGCTCAGCCCATCGAGCATCTTGATCAGCGCCCGCAGACTGTTGCCGTGCGCGACGATCATCACCTGTCGCCCGGCGTGAAGTTCCGGCGCCAGCCGCTGCTGCCAGTAGGGCAGCACGCGCGCCAGCGTATCCTTCAATGACTCGGTTGCCGGCAGGTCCTGCGCTGCGACGCCGGCGTAGCGCGGATCAAAGCGCGGATGGCGCTGATCATCGAGTGCCAGTGGCGGCGGGGGTATGTCATAGCTGCGCCGCCAGATCTTGACCTGTGCATCGCCATGCAGTGCTGCGGTCTGGGCCTTGTTCAGGCCCTGCAGCGCACCGTAGTGACGTTCGTTCAGACGCCAGTGGCGCTCCACCGGCAGCCACAGCAGGTCCATCTGATCAAGCATCAGCCACTGGGTACGGATGGCGCGCTTGAGCACCGAGGTGAAGACGATATCGGGTACCAGGCCTGCGCGTGCCACATCGCGCCCCGCCTGCGTCGCCTCCTCGCGGCCCTGCTCGGACAGATCCACGTCAGTCCATCCGGTGAACAGATTCTCGACATTCCAGGTGCTCTGGCCATGGCGGACCAGAATCAGTTTTCCAGACACAGCGGCTCCTTGGGACGATGCACCGGTATTTATAGCACCGCTCGTGCGATGCCGGACAGGGGCACGGCTGGCGTGTGTTCAGACCAGCAGTTTGAGCGCTTCAACGCCTGCCATGAGCGCGGCCAGGTCGGCGCTGGGCAGCGCGCGCAGTTCCCGCAGCGTCTGTTGCCACTGCGCGCCGGCGGTGCCGCGCCGGCCAATCCAGTCCGTCAGATTCCCGGTGCGCACCACACGTTGCTCGAGCAGTTTGGCGCACAGGCGCTGGTGCGTCGCCCGGCTCGCGGCAAACAGCCGCTCACGCGCGACCACCTGCCATGGGCCACTGGTGCGCAGCTGTTCGATTGCCTGGTGCAGCCAATCAGCGCCGAGCGCCGTGCCCAGCTCGAAGTAGCTGCGAGCCACTTCGGCGAGGCTGCGCCGCCCGCGCTCGGCCAGTGCGGCAAGATCCGGTGCAACACGAAGTGCCGGCAACGCGGCCAGATGACTTGCCAGCGCGACCGGCAGGCCGGCCTGCTGGTAGTGAGCTCGCAACGTGCTGTAACGCTCCCGCTCGAGGCCGGAGAGACAGGCGGGCAGTGCCGCCGCGAGCTCGCGGAACACCGGTTCAAGTCGCGCGACCGCCGCGCCGATGTCGGCGATCTCGGGCGCATCCGGCGCCAGCAGCCGGCGTGTGAGGTATTCAAGATAGTCGCGGCTTGCCAGCAACGCCTCGTACTGATGTTCGGCGGCCACGCGATTGTCGAGTCCCTCGATCGCCGTCCACAGGCCGCGCAGGCCGGCACTGTCACGCGAGATCGTGTAGGCCCGCGCCATGCTGGCAGTTCCGGCGCCGGTCTGCGTCGCGATGCGCAGCGGAAAGCCCGGATCCATACGATTGAGAATGCTGTTGGCGATGGTGGTCGCAATCAGCTCCGAGCGCAGTCGGTGATGCTTGATTGCCACTGCAAAGCGCTTACGAAATCGCTCGGGGAAATAGCGCATCAGCTCGTTCGAGAGGTAGGGGTCGGCGGCGATGTCCGCTTCAATCAGCGCGTGGTTCAGGCCGATCTTGCCGTAAGCCAGCAGCACCGCAAGTTCCGGGCGCGTCAATCCCTGGCCGCGCGCCTGGCGCTCCTCGATCTGCGCATCCGATGGCAGGAACTCGATCTCGCGATCCAGTTCAGCATGTAGCTGCAGCGAGCGCATCAGCTGCATCTGCTCGGGCAGTTCATGCACTGCGCGCCGCTCGAGCAGACTCAAGGCTTGACTCTGCAAGTAGTTGTTGCGCAGCACGTGGGTGGCGATCTCATCAGTCACTGAGGCCAGCAGCTTGCGCCGTGGCTCGCCGCTGAGGCGGCTGCCACCGGGCGAGGCCAGCATGATCTTGATATTTACTTCTTCATCCGAGGTGTTTACTCCGGCAGAGTTATCGACAAAATCGGTGTTGATGCGTCCGCCGCCGCGGGCATACTCGATGCGACCGCGCTGTGACAGGCCAAGGTTGCCGCCCTCGCCAACCACGCGCGCCCGAAGCTCATGACCATCGATCCGCACCGCATCGTTGGCACGATCGCCAATTTCTCCGTTGCGCTCCTCGATTGCCTTGACGTAAGTGCCAATGCCGCCATTCCACAGCAAGTCGACATTCAGGCACAGGATCGCGCGCACGACCTGCTCCGGGGTGGCAACGCTCTGCTCCAGCCCGAGCAACGTGCGCGCCTCGGCTGAGAGCGTCAGGCTCTTGCGAGTACGGTCGAACACAGCGCCACCGCGCGAAAGCAGGCGCGGGTCGTAATCCGACCAGCCCGAGCGCGGCAACGCGAACAGGCGCTCGCGCTCACGGAAGCTCTTGGCGGCATCCGGATTCGGATCGATGAAGATGTGGGCGTGGTTGAACGCCGCGACCAGCCGGATCTCCGGGGATAGGAGCATCGCGTTGCCAAACACGTCCCCCGACATGTCGCCAATCCCGGCCACACTGAAGGCCCTGCGCTGGATGTCGTGGCCGAGTTCGCGGAAATGGCGTTTTACGCATTCCCAGCCGCCGCGCGCCGTGATGCCCATTTTTTTGTGGTCGTACCCGGCCGAGCCGCCCGAAGCGAAGGCATCTCCAAGCCAGAAATGGTATTCGGCAGCAATTGCATTGGCGAAGTCGGAGAAGGAGGCGGTGCCCTTATCCGCGGCGACCACCAGATAGGGGTCATCGCCATCACGCCGCCGCACGCCGGGAGGCGCCACCACCTGGCCCTCGACGATGTTGTCGGTGACATCCAGCAAGGCGCGAATGTAGCTTTGGTAGCACTCACGCACCTCGCGTGCGCGCTCATCCGGAGTGGCGTTGGAGCGCAGCCGCCGGGCGACGAATCCACCCTTGGCACCGACCGGCACGATCAAGGTGTTCTTGACATGCTGCGCCTTCATCAGACCGAGCACCTCGGTCCTGAAGTCCTCAGCACGCTCCGACCAGCGAATGCCGCCGCGGGCAATCGGGCCGCGGCGCATATGCACTCCCTCGATGCGCGGGCTGTGCACGAAGATCTCAAAGGCGGGCCTGGGTTCGGGCAACCGCGGGATCAGCCGTGGATCGAGCTTAAGCGCCAGGCAGCGCCCGGCAGCCACCGCATCGTCGCGATAGTAATTGGTCCGAAGTGTGGCGCGGATCAGAGCCAGGAACGCGCGCAGGATCCGATCCTCATCCGGGCTGCGGACTGCGCCAATGGCCTTCAAGATCCGCTCTTCGCAACGTGCTGCCGCGCGCGCCGCCCCGGCATCGGTAGCAGCCGGGCTCAGGCAGCGGTCAAACAGCCGCCACAGCTCGCGCGTGATGGAGCCATGCTGATTGAGCGTGCGTGCCATGTACGCCAGGCTGAAGGGTATGCCGGTCTGCAGCAGATAGCGGCAATACACGCGCAGCACGTTGGCCTCGCGCACCTGCAGTCCGGCGCTGATCAGCAGGCGGTTGAAACCATCATTGTCCAGTTCACCGGCTCTGACCGCCGCGAAGGCTGCGGTCAGCTGCGGCGCGAGCGCCGCGACGTCGATGACCTGTCGCTCCTGCTGCTCAAGCTCGAAATCCTGGATCCACGCCGAGGCCGCGCCCGGCCAGCGTAACTCGTAGGGATGCTCGCCGATGATGCGCAGTCCAAAGTTCTCAAGGATCGGCAGTACCTCCGAGACTGGCAGCGCATCGACACGCCGCATGATGCGCAGGTGTACCCGCTCACCGGGTTGTGCCGCCGGGCGGTACAGCCTGAGCCAGGTGGTACCTTCTGCCTTGCCCAGCGCCTCCAGATCAGCGATGTCCTGCACCGCCAGTGTCGCCATCACCTCCTGGCGGTAGGCATCGGGGAACGCCTCGGCGTAGTAGCGCTCGAGCGCCGCCGCGCGCTGCTCCTCGTGTGCCAGATGCAGCGCCTGGCGCAGCCGGTCGCGCCAGGTGACGAGCGCCTCGCTGATTTCGCGCTCCAGCCGCGCGTGCTGGATGGCAGGGGAGAAGTGCTCGTCGCAGCGCACGACCACGTGCAGCTGCGCCAGCGGCGAATCCGTCACCGTAAGCGAGGAGTCGAGCTGGCCCCCGCCGAGTTCGCGCTGCAGTAGCGCTTCGATACGCCGGCGGGCCTCGGCATCGCAGCGATCGCGCGGCAGGAACACCAGACACGACCAGAAGCGGCGGAATTCATCACGTCGCAGCACGAGGCGCACCTGCTGACGCTCCTGCAGCACCAGAACCGTGCGCGCACAGCGCACCAGATCCCGGTATGAGGCCTGGAACAACTCATCGCGCGGCAGCGAGTCGAGAATCTGCACCAGGCGCTTGCCATCGTGCGAGGTCGGTGAGAACGGGAAGTGATCAATGACGCGCTGGACTTTCTGCCGGATCAGCGGCACGGTGCGTGGATCGGCCCGATAGGCGCTGGTCGTCCACAGACCGATGATGCGCGCCTCGCCGCTGAGTTTGCCGCGCCGGTCAAAGAGTTTGAGCCCGACGTAATCCAGATAGCCGGTGCGGTGAATGGTCGAGCGCACGTTGGCCTTGGTCAGCACCAGCAGGTCCCGTGAATGCAGCGCGCGACGAATGTTGTCGGAGGGCACACTTGCGCGCTGCCCGCCACGTGGAGCCTTGCCATCGCGCAACAGTCCAAGGCCGCTTCCGGGCACAGGCTCGAGCCGCGGGCCGCCCTTGCCGCGCCGCAGCTTGCTCTCCAGGTAGCCGAGGAAGGTAAAGTGGTTATCTGCCATGTAGCGCAGCAGCTCGGCGCTTTCGCGCACCACCGGTAGCGGCAGCGGTGGTGGCTGCTGCTCCATGCGCTCGAGCAGCTGGCCGACGGTGGCCCGCATCTGCGCCCAGTCGGTGCAGGCGCGGCGTACGCCATCGAGCGCGCGCGCCAGCTCGCCCTCGAGCTGCCTGCGCTCGCCTTCATCCGCGATGCGATCGATCCACAGTTGCTGCCAGGATTCCGGGGTGACACGCGCGGCCGAGCCAGCGGGACCGAAACCGAGCAGCCGGCCACTGCCATTGCGCCGGGCGTTGATGATCGGGTGAACGATCAGCCGCACGCCGATGCCGGCGGTGGCCAGGTTCATCAGCAGCGTATCGACCAGGAATGGCATGTCATCGGTGATCACCTCGAGCACCGAGTAGAGCGTGCGCGCCGTGGTAGCGGCTGGTGGACTGGTGATGCGCAGCAGCGTCTGACCGTTGCGCCGCTGGCGACCGTAAGCGAGCTGGTCCAGGGCATGGGCACGCGCCGCGATGCTGATTTGCCGAAACTCCTCGCTCGGCATACTGCGCCGCCAGGCGCGTAACAAAGTGCTCAGCAGCGGATTGCTGGTGCGCTGCTCACCGGTTCGTGCACTCATTCAGGAAGTTCCAGATCGCGGATTATGGCGCCGAGGAAACGCACAGCCTCGCCGCCGGTGACGACGCGATGATCAAAGGTGAGCGAGAGCGGCATGCGCTGATGAATCTCCACACGTCCGCCGATCGCGACGACATCCGAACGTGCCCGGCCGGTGCCGAGGATGGCAACCGCAGGCGGCACCACGACCGGCGTGGCGTAGCGACCTGCCATCATGCCGAAGTTCGAGAGCATGAAGGTAAAGCCGCGCAGCTCATCGCTCTTCACGGTGCGATCGACGGCCGCGGCCTTGAGCCGATCAAGCTCGGCGCGCAGCTGCTCGCTGCTGCGGCGGCCCACGTCACGGATTACCGGTACCAGCAGGCCGTCCGGTGTGTCCACGGCCAGACCTACATCGACATTGTCGAACACCCGGCGGCTGTGGGAAGTCGCGTCATACCAGGCATTGAGACCGGGCTCGAGCAGATGCGCTTTGGCAATCGCGCGCAGTACACGTACCGTGTAATCGATGCCCTTCTGCCACAGATGCAGATCGGCGTCGTCAAACACCGTGCACTCCATGACACTGTCGCGCGCCATCGCCATGCTGTGGGACATCGCGCGGCGCAGGCTGCGCAGCGGCTGCAGGTCGCCATTGTCGGTGACGGGCATGACCGGGCGCATCGTACTGCCGTGCGGCGCCTCGCCCTCGGCTGTCGGCAGACCGGCCGCGATGACATCCTGCAGCGTGATCAGGCCGCCGCGACCCGTGCCGCTGAGCGCTGCCAGATCGACGCCCAAGCTGCGCGCCAGCGCACGCGCAGCGGGCACAGCCTGTATGCGCTGTGCGTTGCTGGGCGCGGCAAGCGTCCCGTGGACAGTAGCTGCAAATTCATCAACGCCGCTGGGCATGACGCCGACCACGCTGCCATGATCGGCACCCGCATCCGCTGCCGGCGCGCTGCCAGCGAACTCGATCAGCGGCGCTCCAGTCTCGATGCGGTCGCCGGCCGCCCCGTGTAGCATCCGGATGACACCGCTGACCGGTGAGGGCACCTCAACGACGGCCTTTGCGGTCTCGACCGAGACCATTGGCTGGTCGACGCTCACGGTGTCGCCAACCTTGACGTGCCAACGCACGATCTCGGCCTCGGACAGTCCTTCGCCGAGGTCGGGAAGCCGGAAAATGATCACGATGCGAACAGCTCCTGGTGGTCCAAGATTTTAGTCAGCCAGCGTCGCGCGCACGGTATCCATTATTCGCTCAACCCCCGGAATGTAGTCGTGCTCGAGGCGGTACAAGGGCATGATTGTATCGTAGCCGGTGACCCGACGGATGGGCGCCAGCAGATCGTAGAGCGCGTGCTCGGTCACGGTCGCGGCGATTTCCGCGCCAACGCCGCAATGACGAGCCGCTTCATGCACAATTACCAGGCGTCCGGTCTTGACGACCGAATCAAGAATTGATTCAAAATCAATCGGCGAGAGCGACGCAACATCGAGCACCTCGCAGTGTATTTTCTCGGCAGCCAGCTGCTCGGCGGCCTTGAGCGTCTCGATTGTCATCGCGCCCCAGCTGAGCAGGGTCACGTCGCTACCCTCGCGCAGCCGGAAACACTGACCGAGCGGCAGTGACTGGCCGTCATCGCTCACATCCTGCTTGGCGTAGCGGTACAGACGCGTGGGCTCGAGAAACATCACCGGATCCGGATCGCGAATGGCCGCAAGCAGCAACCCGTAGGCGCGTTGCGGCGAAGACGGGCACACGACACGCAGGCCCGGGTGGTGACACAGCAGGGCCTCGAGACTTTCGCAGTGATGTTCGGGCGCGTGGATGCCGCCACCGTGCGGTACGCGCAGCACCACCGGGCAACTCAGGCGACCGCGCGTGCGGTTGCGCAGGCGTGCCATGTGGTTGGCTATCTGGTCCAGGGCCGGATAGATGAAACCCATGAACTGGATTTCGATCACGGGCCTGAGGCCCTGCGCGGCCATGCCGATCGCGACTCCGGCGATCAGCCCTTCGGCCAGCGGCGCATCCTGGACCCGATCGCTACCAAAGCGCTGCTGCAGACCCACGGTGGCGCGAAACACGCCGCCGTTCACGCCCACGTCCTCGCCCAGCACAACAACCGCGGGGTCCTGGGCCATCTCCCACAGGTGGGCGAGGTTGATGGCCTCGACCATCGTAACCTTCGGCATCAGCGCTGCATCCTTCAGTGATTGGCGGCGTAGCGGCGCGCGTCATCGCGCTGCGAGCGAAGCTGCGCGGGCAGGTGGGCGTACAGGAAGTCAAACATGGCCCCGGCATCCTGGTGCGCGGTGGCCAGGTAATCGCGCACGGCTTGCTCGACCTGCGCGCTGCACTCGCGCCGCAGCTCGCTTTCCGCCTGCTCGCTCCACAGCCCGCGCGTCTCCAGAAAGCGGCGGGTGCGGATCAGGGGTTCAAGCAATTGCGCTGCCTGGACTTCGGCAGCCGGCCGGTAGCGGGAAGCATCATCGGAGGTGGTGTGATCCGCGAGGCGGTAGGTGAGCGCCTCGATGAGCGTCGGTCCGCCACCGGAACGCGCCCGCACCAGTGCCTGAGTGACCACCTCGCGCACACCAATCACATCATTGCCATCGACCTGCAGGCCAGGTACGCCGGCGGCAACACCTTTCTGGGCCAGGGTCCGGGTCGCTGTCTGGGCCGAGACTGGTGCGGAGATGGCCCAGCCGTTATTCACGATGATCGTGACCAGTGGCAGTTTGCGCACGCCGGCCAGGTTCAGCGCCTCGTAAAAGGCACCCTGGGAGGTGCCCCCATCGCCGATGTAGGCGACCGCGCAGCGTGGCTCGGCGCGAATGCGGAATGCGAGCGCCGCACCTGCGGCGTGTGGCATCTGCGAGCCAATGGGCACGCAGAAGGGGAAGTCCTGCGGGCTGTGTTCGTATAGCGTGCCGCGCTCATCACCGCCCCAGTAGAGCAACACGTCCTTCATCGTGACGCCGCGCCAGAACTGGGTAGCAATCTCGCGGTAAACCGGAAACAGCACGTCCTCGGCACGCATTGCCGCGCCGACCGCCACGTGGGTGGCTTCGTGGCCGAGGCAGGAGGGATAGGTGCCAAGCTTGCCGGTGCGCTGCAGGTTCACCGCCTTGGCATCGAACACCCGCGCCCGCACCATCATGCGATACATCGCCAGCAATGCGCTGCCATCCTCGGCCCACGCCGGTAGCGGCCCGCAGGCGCTACCGGCCGGATCGAGCAGCTGCACATAGGGAATGTGTGTGTCTGGCGGCGTAATGCTGTGATTCACGGCGCGAATCGTAGCATTACCGACCCGGGCCTGTCGGGGGACCCGCTAGTGAGCTGCAGCGCCTGCGCCCGCGCCAGTGAAGGGCGGCCGGGCCAGCCACACCGGAAACATCAGGGCCAGAAATAGTAAACCGTAGGCAAAAAAGATGTCGTTAGCACCCATGGTCTGGGCCTGGTTGGCAACGACTGCATTGGTATAGGCAAGCGCTGTAGTCGTCGAGTGCACGCCCAGCGCGCCCAGATGGGCACTGTAATCCCGCCATGGGATGCCCGCAGTGACGTGCTGGGCGAGGATCGTCTGGTGAAAGTCGGTGCGCCGGCTCCACACGAAGATGCACATGGCAGTGGACAGCGAGCCGGAGAGATTGCGAAAGAAGGTTGCCAGCCCGGCGGCACCCGCCACCGCATCGTTGCGCACGTCCGAGAACATGATCTGGTTGAGCGGCAGGAAGAAGAAGGCCATGCCGACGCCCTGCAAGAGACGCGGTTCAATGATTTGCATGAAGCTTGCAGTCTCGTTCATCTTCGAGAGCCACAGCATCGAGATCCCGAAAAAAAAGAATCCGACGCTGGCTGCGATGCGCAGGTTCATCCGGTTGAGATTGCGGCCCACGAAGGGCATCAGCACGACGCCCAGGATGCCCACCGGAGCCGAGGCGAGGCCCGCCCAGGTGGCCGTGTAGCCGGCGGTGGTCTGAAGCCAGAGTGGGTAGATCACCGTGACGCCGAAGAAAGCGAAGAACCCGAGGCAGATGCACAGCAGCCCAATTCGGAAATTGTGAAACTGGAACAGATGCAGATCGATGATCGGATGCTCATCGGTCAGTTCCCAGGCAATCAGGAACGTCAGGGCGATGATCGCGGTCACCAGGGCTGCGATGATCACGCGGGAATTGAACCAGTCCATGTCATTGCCGTTATCGAGCATGAACTGGAGCGACCCGACGCCGATGACCAGCAGCCCCAGGCCGACCGCGTCCAGCGGCAGTTTGCGCCGCTCGGTATCGCGCTTGCGAAGGATCGACCACACGGTCGCAGCTGCGAAGATGCCGACCGGCAGATTGATATAGAACAGCCACGGCCAGGACAGGTTATCGGTGATCCAGCCGCCCAGGATCGGTCCGAAGATCGGCGCCAGAAACACCACCATGGCCCAGATCGCCATCGCCATGCCGCGCTTGGCCGGGGGGTAGGCGCGCATCAGCAGTGCCTGCGCCATCGGCACCATCGGACCCGAGACCATGCCCTGCAGGAGCCGCCCGATCACCAGCATGGGCATGCTGGTTGCGAGTCCGCACAGGGCCGAGAAGACCACGAACAGCGTGGCCGAGGTGACGAAGGTGCGTACTTCGCCAAACTGCCGGCTGATCCAGCCGGTCAGCGGCTGCATGATGGCCGCCGCCAGCGAATAGGAGCTGATCGTCCAGGTCCCCTCGTTGGGGCTCACGCCGAGCGTGCCGGCAATTGAGGGCACCGAGACATTGACGATCGTCATGTCCAGCACTTCCATGAACGTCGCCAGTGCGATGGCGATCGTCAGCAGCAGCAGCTGCGAACCATGCAGGTACTCGTCCGTTCGCGCGCCCTGGGGCTTGGTTGAATCAGTGGCCACGGCGGGTAACTTCGCTGTCCTAAGTGGATGCGCTTAACGGTGCAGGCGAGCAGCGGCTCAGGGGCCTGGGGCCGTCTGCCCGTGCAGGATTGCATCGGCCGCCTGCGCCGCGGCCGCGGCATCGCCCTCATAGAGCGTGGTGCTGGCCACCGTCTTGTCGGCCGGTGCAGCAGCCAGTACCGGTCCGGAGCGATCGACGATGCTTACCTTGACGTCGGTCGAGAGGCCGATGCGCAACGGATGATCGGCAAGCTCCTTGGGATCGAGCGTGATGCGCACCGGGACTCGTTGCACCACCTTGATCCAGTTGCCCGAGGCGTTCTGGGCCGGAAGCAGCGAGAAGGCCGCACCGGTACCGGCCGCGGCGCCCAGCACGGTGCCGTGGAACAGCACGCTGCCACCGTAGACGTCGGTCTTTATCTCGGCCTTCTGGCCGATGTGCAGGTTGCGCAGCTGCCCTTCTTTGAAATTGGCATCGACCCACAGCCGCTCGAGCGGCACGATGTTGAGCAGGATCTGGCCCGGTTGCACCTGAGCGCCGATCTGGATCGTGCGCTGGGCGACGTAGCCGCTGACCGGTGCATAAATGCGGGTGCGGCGCATGGCAATCCACGCCTGCTCGTAGGCCGCGCGCGCCGCCAGCACCATCGGGTTCTTATCCAGCGAGACGCCGTCGATCAGCGCATGCGCTGCGGCCGCTTGCTCCTGGGCCGCCCGCACCGAGGTGCGCGCAACATCCATCGTTGTCTGCGCACTCTTGACTTCCTCCTCGGCGATGGCCTGGGCGCTCAGCAGCGGCACGCGGCGTGCGAGCTGCGTATCGGCCTGTTCGAGCTGGGCACGGCGACTGTCGACTTCGGCATCCAGCTGCGCGGCCGTGGCTTGTTGCTGGCGAACCTGGCGAACCGCCTGCGACAGCTCACTGGCCGCGCGGGCGAGGGCCACCTGCGTGTCGGTGTCATCGAGCCGCGCCACGAGCTGGCCAGCGTCCACGCGCTGCGTGTCATCGACCAGCAACTGCACTACGGTGCCGGAGATCTGTGCCGCGATGCCGACCTGGTCCCCGCCCACGTAGGCATCATCGGTGGTCTCGCGCCGCGAGAACACCAGCAACCACAGCAGCACCCAGGCAATCGCAATGAGGGCAAAGACCAGCGCCACGATCGTCAGCGCCTTGCGCCGATTGCCCTTGGACGGTGGTGCCGGGGCTGCTGGTGCCGCCGAGGCTGCCGGCGCTGCCGGGGATGTTGCCGGGACTGGATCAGGTGTACTCATGAGGTGGGGTCCATTGCGTAGCCGCCGCCAAGGGCATGAATCAGCGCCACATCGGCGCTCAGTTGTTGATAGTTGGTTTCGATCAGGGCTTCCTGCGCCGACAGCCACTGCTGCGTGGCGCCCAGTTGCGGGCGCGCATCGGAGAGGCCGCGCTGCAGGCGCTGATCAGCTTTTTCCTGCAGCTGCCGTGCCGCTTCAAGTTGCTCCTGACGCAGGGCCAGCTGCTTGACCGCCGTGTCGCGCAGCTCGAGCTGCGTGTTGACATCGCGCGCGGCGTTCAGCACGGCGCTGTGATAATCAGCAATCGCAAGCTCCAGTGCGGCATGCGAGCGCGAATAACCCGCGCGTAGCGCACCGGCGTCGAAGATCGGCAGGTGAATGGCCCCGGCAATCGATGGATCGCCGCTGCCGATTTTCAGCAACTTGCCCAGATCGCGGCTGCTCAGGCCCAGCAGGCCGTTCAAGGTCACATCGGGCATGAAGCCGGCGCGCGCCGCCTCCAGATCCTGGCCCGAGGCTTCAACGCGCCAGCGGCTGGCGATAATGTCGGGACGGCGCGCGATCAGATCGATCGAGGCATTGGCGGGCAGCTGCGTGGTGATTGCCGGCAGAGCGCGCGGCGGCAGTTCGGGCAGATCGGCCGGTGCGCAGCCGACCAACGCGGCCAGTGCCACCAGATGCATGTGCTCCGAGGTGATGACATTACCCATGTGATCGCGCGCGCCGAGTACATCGAGGTTCGCGTGATCCTCATCCGCCGGATCGGCCAGGTGCGCCTGCACCCGCGCCCTGGCGATTTCCAGCGCCTGGCGGGTGGTGTCTACGCTCCTGAGGGCGAGGGCGAGGCGGGCCTGATCGGATTGATAGCCAAAGTATTCCGTGGCCACGGCGCTGGTGATGCTTTGCCCTGCGGCCTCGCGCTCGACCTGCGCGGCGCGCCTCTGATCTATGGCCGAACGCACCTGTGCGCGATGCAGTCCCCACCAGTCAAAGGTGTAACTGCCCTGCACGCCCAGGTCGAACTGGTTGTACCAGTTGAATCCGAGCAGCTGCGGCGGGAACAGGCCATTGTCGCTGAGCCGTTGGCGCGAGGCATCGCCGGCACCGCTGAGATTCGGGCCGGCCGCGGCGCGTGCCGCAGCAATCGCCGCAGAGGCACTGCTGAAGCGCGCTTCGGCAGCGGCAATGTCCGGCGAGGCGGCCAGCGCCTTATCAACCAGGGTATCGAGCGTGGGATCGGCGTAAGCCTTCCACCACATCGCCTGCGGCCACTCTGCGGTCGTGGCGGCGGGCTCGGCCGCGGTTGCGGCCCCAACCGGTGCGGTGAGCCTGAGATCAGGATGCGCCTCGCGCGCCGGTCGGGTCAGACACGCGGCCAGGGGCAGCATTAGGGCAAGCGCGGCCAGAAGCCGGGGCGTGGTCAGCCGATTCATTGCGCGATCAATTCCGAGGCGCGCGCGCTGTTATGGCCCGCGCGTGTGGTTTCATCGATAGCAGCCGCAATGCGCTTAAGCTGCCCGAGGATCTGCTGCAATTCGGAAGCCGGCAGGACTGTGAGCAGGCTGCGCAGCGGCTCAAAGGCGGCTGGCATCATCTGCCGCAACAGCGCGCGGCCCTGATCGGTCAGCTCCAGGACCTGGCGGCGGCGGTCCTGGACGCTCGGTACCCGCGTAATCAGTCCGCGCGCCACCAGTGTATCGGTGATGCGCGTCATATTGGCCGGGGTCTGTTGAGCTGCGGCACACAGATCCCCGGGGTGCCCCACGCCATCGGGCAACGAGAACAGACCCACCAGCACGCGGAATTCAGTGTCATTGAGCCCATAGGGGCGCAGGGCCTCCTCCATGAGTTCTCCAAGGGCCCGGCCGACCAGAATCAGTGTCCGCAGCAGCAGCGCGGGTTCGGTCGGCATGCTGCGCGTCTGGCGAGAGACCCGCTCCATGCCGGATTGGATGCGATCGATGGTCGCCGTCAGGTCCGTCAATTCATTACCCATAGAAACAATTTATCAAGAAAATATTTCTCCTGCAACGATTTAACAGACAAGAATGATTCTTATAGGCGATGTGCCCGGGCGAGATACTCCTCGCTCTGCATTTCAACCAGACGGCTGGCGGTACGCAAAAATTCCTGCTGCAGACGCTCTCCTTGATACAGCTCTGCAGGTGGCCGGGCCGCCGAGACCACCAGCTTCACCCCCCGGTCGTAAAATTCATCGACCAGGGCAATCAGGCGGCGCGCAGCATCCTCATCATCGTGGGTCAGTACGGGTATATCGGAGACCAGTACGGTGCGGAACTGGCTGGCAATCTCCACGTAGTCGCTGGTCGAGCGGGCCCCTTCGCACAGCGTAGCGAATTTGAACCACACGACCGCGCCACGGCGCCGGTAGGCGCACAGCAGGCGGCCGCCAATCTGCAGGCGCCGCTCGCTTTCGCCCTGCTGTCCGGCGAGCCGCTCGAACAGCGCTTCAAGACTTTCCTGAGCGCGCTGCGGATCGGCGGTGGAAAGGTAGATCGGCGCCTGGCGCAGATGCCGCAGCCGATAATCGATCTCACCGTGCAGCGCCAGCACCTCGAGGCGTGATTCAAGCAGGCCGATCGCGGGCAGGAAGCGCACGCGCTGCAGACCGTCGCGGTACAGGTCTGCCGGTGCTACGTTGGAGGTGATCACCAGCGTGACGCCGTGATCCAGCAGCGCGCCAAACAGGCCGCCAAGCAGCATTGCATCGGTGATGTCGCTGACAAACAGCTCATCGAGGCAGATCACGCGCGCGCGCTCGGCCAGCGCCGCAGCGAGCTGCTCAAGCGGGTCGGCGGTACCGTCGAGCGCCCGCAGCCGCGCATGGATTTCGCGCATGAAGTGGTGGAAATGGGCGCGCAGCTTGTCCGGGAAGGGCAGGCTCTCGAAGAACAGATCCATCAACCAGGTCTTGCCGCGACCGACTTCTCCCCACAGATAGATGCCGCGCGGCGCGGGCGGCGCGCCGCGGCGCGTCCAGCGCCCGAGCCAGCGCGGCAGTCGCCCGCCTTTCGTGCCATTGCCCAACGCTGTGCGCAGCCGCTCGAGCCGCGCGAGCACCGCCAGCTGCCCAGCATCCGATTCGGCGCGGCGTGCGGCCAGCTGGCGCAGGTACTGTTCGCGCAGCGTGCGCGGCCGGCCCGCTGGCATCGGGTCGCGTACTTCTTTCATGGTGTTGGCGGCCTGGTGCGTTCGGGCGCGATCACCAGCGGCGTGGCGCGCGGCTTATTGCCCATCGATAAGATCGGGTTCGCCGAGGTGCCGGAGAATCGAGGCGCGTGCCGCATCACGCAGCATACCGGCAGCGTCCGCGGCATCGGCCTGCGGCTGCAGTGGGGGCAGGATCTGGACGCGTATCCGGCCCGGGCGCGGGCGGATTGTGCCCGGCGGCAGACAGCTGCGGGTCCCCTGGATGACGATAGGTACGATCGGCAGCCCGGCACGGACGGCTGCCGCAAAGGCGCCGATGTGGAAGCGCGCGAGTCCCGGCCGCGGGCCAAAGGTGCCTTCGGGAAAGAAGCCGAGGGCCTCGCCACTGGCGGCGCTGCGCACCACGCGCAATGCATCGCGCGTGCTGCCGCCCGGATGATTGCGCTCCACAAACTGCGAACCGATGCGCCTCAGCAGCAGACCCAGCAGCGGCACGCTGGCCATCTCGCGTTTGATGACGAATCCGAAGTGGGGCGGCAACACGGCCTGCAGCACGACGCCATCGAGGTAGCTGACGTGGTTGGCCACCGTGATCGAGGGCAGCGGCACCTGATCGAGTCCGGTGACGCTGAGTGGCATGCCAATGAGCCACAGTGCGGCGCGGGCCACGACGCGCACGATGCGGCGACGCAGCGTGCGTGCGGGCACGATCAGCATCACGATGAGCAGCGCCCCACCTATCAGCAGGAAGGCCACCCACGCGTACAGGGTGTAGAGCCACGACAGCGGAACGAGCAGCCAGCGCAATAGTCGCAGCGAAACAGGGTCTTGGAGAGACTCGGGAGACAGGGTTGAACTCACAGTTGTTTGTGATCCAGTTCTCTTTATGTTAACGGGTACGGACTCTTGTGAGCGACTTCACATCGCTGGGGACGCCTTGCTCAGCATACTGGTCCTGCCCCGGATTGTCCGTGGGGCGCTGGCACCACACACCACCCCTACCGCGCAGGCAACACATTGAGCAGACAGGCCACTGCAACAGCTGAGATGACGACACCCGAAACGCTCGACCCGGTCATCAGCCGTTTTCTAGACGCGGTCTGGATGGAGCGCGGCTTGTCATCGAACACGCTGGCTGCCTATCGCGCCGATCTGGTCGCGCTCTCGCGCTGGCTGGCTCTGCGACACACCGAATTGTCACACACGGCGCGCTCCGACCTGCTGGCGTTCATCGCCGCACGTGTCGAGGCGGGCGCCCGTCCGCGCTCAACGGCGCGACAGTTGTCCTCATTCCGTCGCTTCTTCCGCTTCCTGGTGCGCGAGGGCCTGGTGCGTGAGGATCCCACGGCCCAGATCGCCATGCCGCGTATCGGCCGCTCACTGCCCAAGTCCATGTCCGAGCCCGAGGTCGAATCGCTCCTGTCGGCGCCGTCGGTCAGCGATCCTCTGGGCCATCGTGATCGGGCCATGCTCGAGGTGCTCTATGCCACGGGGCTGCGCGTCTCGGAGCTCGTCAGCCTGAAGGTCACGCAGGTCAACGTGCAGCAGGGCGTTATCCGCGTGCTCGGCAAGGGCAATCGCGAGCGGCTGATTCCACTGGGCGAGGAAGCGGTGCGCTGGTTGCAGGCCTTCATGGCCGGCCCGCGCGGCGAGATACTGCTCGATCGCAACACCGATTCGCTGTTCCCGACCCGACGCGGCGACCGCATGACGCGCCAGGCTTTCTGGCACATCATCAAGCGTTACGCGCGCAAGGCCGGCGTCGATCGCGAGCTGTCACCGCATACGCTGCGCCATGCCTTTGCCACGCACCTGCTGAATCACGGTGCTGACCTGCGCGTCGTGCAGATGCTGCTTGGCCACAGCGATCTGTCGACCACCCAGATCTATACGCACGTGGCGCGCGAGCGCATGAAAGATCTGCACTCGCAGCATCATCCGCGCGGCTGAAGCCGCGGCCTGACCCGCGCGCCGGCCTGCCGTGCCGACGGCCCTGCCAGAGCTCCCGCGTCCATGAAGTTCAGGCCATCATCCGCAAACTTAACGTGCGCCGCCGCGATCGCAGCGCTGCTGATGCTCATCCTGACGCGCGCGAGTGACGCGCAGACGGCCAGCAGTGCGATGTCGCCCACGCAGGCGCCGGCTGCAACGCCAGCGCCGGCGGGCGCGCTGCAGCTGCTGCCGCCGCCAGCCAATGTGGCCGTGAGCGCCGCCGAACTGGCCGCGGTTGCCGCGCGCATAGCGGGCGCCAAAGTCTCGGAACTGCATGCCACCCCGGTGCCCGGCATCTACGAGTACCGTCAGGGCACCGCGATTGCCTATGTGACCCAGGATGGACGATTCGCCTTCACCGGCGATATGTACCGGCTCAAGGACAAGGCCAACCTGACCGATACGCGGCGCCGCGAAGTGCGCCGCTCGCTGATCGGTGCACTGCCCGAATCCTCGATGATCATCTATTCGCCGAAGGATCCGAAGTTCACGGTCACCGTCTTTACCGATGTGGATTGCCAGTACTGCCAGGCCTTGCATCGGCAGATCGCCAACTACAACCGGCTGGGCGTGCGGGTGCGCTACCTGTCTTTCCCGCGCACCGGACCCAATACCGAGTCCTGGAGCAAAGCCGAGCAGGTCTGGTGTTCTGCCGACCGTCGCAGCGCGCTCACCCAGGCCAAGCTCGGCCAGCCGCTGGCAACGGCGGTCTGCAAGTCAAACCCGGTGGCGCAGCACTACGCCCTCGGCTTGCAGCTGGCGCTACCCGGCACGCCGGGAATCATTACCGAAGGCGGCGATCTGTTGCCCGGCTACCTGGCGCCCAGCGATCTGCTTGAGGCCCTCAAGGCCGATGCTGTGCAGGCTCCCGGCCCCTGAGCAGCGCCGCGGCGTGCCCTTAAGCCCTCAGCGCTCCAGCAGCTGGAGCTTGCCGGGTTTGCCGTCCCATTCCTTGCCGTCAGCGGGCGCCGGCCCTTTTTCCGTGATCACCGGCCAGGCCTTGGCCAACTCCTTATTCAGGGCGATGAAGCCTTCCTGGCCGGCCGGCAGCTCCTCCTCGGAGAAAATCGCCTCGGCCGGGCACTCCGGCTCGCACAACGTGCAGTCAATGCACTCGTCGGGGTCAATGACCAGGAAGTTCGGGCCCACGTGGAAACAATCCACGGGGCACACTTCCACGCAGTCCATGTACTTGCACTTGATGCAGTTTTCGGTGACGACGAAGGTCATTCAGACTCCAATTCAGCAGGGCGCACGATACTCCCGGACCCATGGCTGGGCCCGGGCCGGCGCGGTCATTTTGCCAAACCCCGCCCACAGCGCAAGCGCTACCCGGGAAATCAGCTTATGGGCAGCCGGTGCTCAAGGGCTTCGAAGTGTGCCGGCTCGCGCCGCTCGCGCCGATCCTCCAGGTAGCGACGCAGCGAGAAGCTGATGCTCTGGAACGCGATGTCGGACCACGGGATCGCCGCTTCCTCGCACAGCATGACCTCGAGGCTTTCGCTCCCCGCGCCGCACGCAGCCGAGCGCATGCGCGCCCGGAACATCACGTGGACCTGCGCCGAGTGCAGCACTTCCACGACCGCCAGCAGGGATCCGATCTCGACTTCGGCCAGGGCCTCCTCCTGCGTTTCGCGCGCGGCCGCGGCGCGCAGTGTCTCGCCGATTTCCAGGAACCCGGCCGGCGTGGTCCAGTAGCCCAGCCGTGGCTCGATGGCGCGGCGGCACAGCAGGATCTTGCCTTCCCACTCCGGCACACAGCCGACGACAATCTTGGGATTCTCGTAATGCACGGTGCCGCAGGCGGCGCAGACCGCGCGCTCGCGCTGGTCACCGGGCGGTATGAGTCGCTGCAGCGGCTGTCCGCAGTTTGAACAGAACTTCATGGCTCCCCGCTTCCGCCTGTCGATCGGTAGGACAGTGGCTTGATTGCCGTCGGTTCGGGTATCGTACGCGGCTGCGGCCTCGTGGCGGAACTGGTAGACGCAGTCGACTCAAAATCGACCGGGCTTGCCCATCTCGGTTCGACTCCGAGCGAGGCCACCAGCAACCCGGTGGCACTTGCGCCGGGGATGCGCGCACGCGGGGTGTGGGCAGGACGATAGGCAGGCGGCACAGCGAAGTTCCCAGCTGGCCGCGCGCAGATAATTAATGAGGGTCGCGCCACAGGCTGGCGTAAAGCTCTTAAGATCAGCCTCCAGCGGTGGCCCGAAGCCACGGTCCTAGAGCAGCGAGCGAGGGTTCCCATGTTCCGTCCATTTGCCGACTGGCTTGCCACGACGCAGTTGAGCCAGCTGTTTCAGAATCAGCTGTGGGTCGTGCCGACTTCGCAGTCGATTCATATTATCTGCGTCTGTCTGGTGTTCTCCTCGGCGATCATGATCAACCTGAGGCTCCTGGGCGTGGGGGTCAAGGGCCGCAGCATTTCGCAACTGAGCTCCAGCCTCGTGCCCTGGATGTGGGGCGGGTTGTGCGTACTGCTGCTGACCGGCGCGGTGCAGACGATCGCCGAACCGGTGCGTCAGTTTGTGACGCCGGCGTTCTGGGCCAAGATGGGGATGATTATTGTCGTCGTGAGCATGACAGCGGTCTTTGCCCGCAAGGTGCGCGCCAATGCCGCGCGCTGGGATGCCGCCGGATCGCGACCGGCCAGTGCCCGCGCGTTTGCGATTGGATCCTCGATCCTGTGGATCCTGATCATCGTCTGCGGGCGCTTCATCGGCTACACCTGGGCCTTCTACGCCTGAGGGCGTGAGCGCGAGAGCGGCTGATCAATTCACTTTTCCTGCAGAGCACCTCATGAGCCTAGACAGCCTACTAATGTGGATTCAGGACCTGCCGCTGGCCGCCGCGGTGCGCGGCGAAACGGCCGGCAGCGAGTGGCTGTTCCCGATCATCGAGACCCTGCACGTGCTGACACTGACCGTGGTCTTCGGTTCGATCGTCATGGTGGACCTGCGCCTGGTGGGATTGACCAGTCGTGGCAGCTCAATCTCGCGCCTGACCGATGAGACGTTGCCGTGGACCTGGACCTCGTGGGTGCTCTCGGCGATCACCGGCACATTGCTGTTCATGTCCAAGGCCGTGACCTATTACGGCAATTTCCAGTTCCGCATGAAGTTCGTATTCATGGCCCTGGCCGCCGTAAACATGCTGATTTTCCACTTCGGCGCCTATCGCAAGGTGGCCCAGTGGGATACGGCCGTACCGCCGACCTCGGCGCGCGTCGCCGGTGCGCTCTCGATTGCCTTCTGGGTGGCTGTGATCTTTTTTGGTCGCTGGATCGGCTTTACGACCTAGTGAGGCTTCGTGGCCAGCTGCAGCCGGTTTCGGGCTGCGGGTGGCCAGCAGAGAGCACGCCAGGGCCCGCCATGCGCCGCAGCGACTTTCACTATGAATTGCCCGAGGAGCTGATTGCCCAGCAACCGCTCCCTGAGCGCAGCGCCTCGCGGCTGTTGGTGCTCGAACCCGCGACGGGGGCGATCAGAGACTGCCACATGGCGCAGCTGCCAGCTCTGCTCGAGCCTGGTGACCTGCTGGTTTTCAATGACACGCGCGTGCTGCCGGCGCGACTGCTCGGCCATAAGCCCAGTGGCGGACGCGTCGAGCTGCTGCTGGAGCGCGCCGTGGGCGAATGCCGGGCACTCGTGCAGCTGCGGGCCAGCAAGGGCGCACGCACCGGTCAGGTGATTCGCACGCCAGGCGGCGACCTGACGGTGCGTGCCCGGCATGGGGATTTGTGGGAGCTCGAGACACCGATCCCGGTACAGGCCTTTTTCGAACAGCATGGCGCGATCCCGCTGCCGCCCTATATCCGCCGCGCGCCAACTGCCGCGGATCGCGAGCGCTACCAGAGCCTGCTGGCGCGCGCACCCGGTGCCGTGGCCGCACCCACGGCGAGCCTGCACTTTGATGTGCCGTTGCTGAGGGCGCTTGAGCAGCGTGGACTGGCGCGCGCGCTGGTGACGCTGCACGTGGGCGCCGGCACCTTCCAGCCGCTACGCAGCGAGGATCTGGATGCGCACGTCATGCACAGCGAGCGCTATGAAGTCGGCGCGCAGACTGTGGCCGCAGTCGCCACGGCGCGTTCGGCCGGACGACGCGTGATCGCGGTCGGCACGACCGTGGCGCGGGCGATCGAGTCGGCCGCCCGCGGCGGATCGCTGCGTCCCGGGAGTGGAGATACTGCGCTTTTCATCCGACCCGGTTATCGTTTCGAGGTTGTGGATGCACTCCTGACCAATTTTCATCTGCCCGAATCGACCTTGCTGATGCTGGTCGCAGCGCTCGCGGGCCTCGGGCCGACACGCGCGGCGTATGCGCACGCGGTGCGCGAGCGCTATCGTTTCTTCAGCTATGGTGATGCGATGCTGGTGCTCGCACCTGGCCGCGCGCGAGCATGAAGCCGGGCTTTGAAATCCTTGCGACCGACGGCGCCGCCCGGCGCGCGCTGCTTACGCTGCCGCATGGCATGGTCGAGACGCCGGCGTTCATGCCGGTCGGCACCTACGGAACGGTCAAGGGTATGACCCCCGAGGAGCTCAAGGGACTGGGCGCCTCGATCGTGCTCGGCAACACCTTTCACCTGATGCTGCGCCCGGGCGCGGAGATCGTCGGCCTGCATCGCGACGGGCTGCACGGCTTCATGGGCTGGGACGCCCCGATACTTACCGATTCGGGTGGTTTCCAGGTCTTCAGCCTGGCGAAGCTGCGGACCATCAGCGAGCAGGGCGTGCGCTTCCGCTCCCCGGTCGACGGCGCGGAGGTCGCGATGCGACCGGAAGATGCCATGGAGGTGCAGCGCGCACTGCGCTCGGATATCGCAATGGCCTTTGATGACTGCACGGCGTTCCCGGCCACCGCCGAGCAGGCGCGCGTTTCGATGGAGCGCTCGATGCGCTGGGCTGAGCGCAGCTTCGTGCACTATTACCGCGACCCGCCACCAGGCCACCTGTTCGGCATCGTGCAGGGTGGCATGTACCCCGAGCTGCGCGAGGCCTCGCTCGCGGCCCTCTCGCAGCAGGACTGGCCCGGGCTTGCGATCGGCGGTCTGGCCGTCGGCGAGCCGGAGGAGGAGCGGCTGCGGATCCTCGAGAGCACAGTGCCGAAGATGCCCTCCGACCGGCCGCGCTACCTGATGGGTGTGGGCTACCCGCAGGACATCGTCGCCGGCGTATTGCGGGGTATCGACCTGTTCGACTGCGTGATGCCGACGCGGCATGCCCGCACCGGGCACCTGTTCACTGCCGCCGGGGTCATCAACATCCGCAATGCCATCCACCAGCGCGATACCGGACCGATCGACCCGCAATGCAGCTGCAGCACCTGCCAGCACTTCTCGCGCGCCTACCTGCGCCACCTGGATCGCTGCAACGAGATTCTTGGCGTCCGGCTGGCGACCCTACATAACCTGCACTTCTACCTCGATCTGATGCGCCGGATCCGAGCGGCCATCAGCGCAGGGCGGCTGGACGCGCTGGCGCGCGAGATTCTTGCGATTCCAAAGCGTTCCGAGGCGCCTGTGGCATAATGCCGCCCCTTTTGTGGGGGGGTGGGCCCGGGAGATCGGGACCACGAGTGGCGCGCGGATCGGTCCGCGAGGCCTGATGGCATACCTTATCTAATTGCAGAGGCCGGCAACGATGAACGGATTAATCAGCAACGCCTACGCGCAGACCGCAGGCGCCAGCGCATCCAGCGGCATGCCCCAGATCCTGATGCTGCTCGTGTTCGTGGGCATCTTCTACTTCATGCTGATCCGCCCGCAGCAAAAGCGCATGAAAGAGCAGAAGGAAATGCTCTCCAAGCTCACCGAGGGCGATGAAGTCGTCACCAGCGGCGGGATTTTGGGCAAGCTGGTCAAGGTCGGCGATAGCCTTGTGACGCTGGAAATCGCCGATGGCGTGCAGATCCGCGTGCAGCGCGGCCAGATCTCGCAGCTGGTGCCCAAGGGCACGCTCAAGAGCGGCTAAGACAGAGCCCCGCAGTCATGCTTGAATTCGCGCGCTGGAAATATTTTCTGGTCGTGTTCGTCACGATCGCGGCCCTGCTGTTCGCGCTGCCGAGTTTTTACCAGGAAGACCCGGCACTGCAGGTCGTGCGCAAGGACAAGGTTGCTATGGACAGCGCGGCGCTCGGGAGGGTCGAGCAGCTGCTGGGCAGCCGCGCGGTCGCCGTCAAGAGCGCCTACATCGATGACGGCCGGGGCATCATCCGTTTCGCGGACGTGGCCGATCAGCTCAAAGCGCGCGATGCGGTCAACGATGCGCTGGCGGGCGAATATCTTTCGGCACTGACCAACGCCTCGCGCGCGCCAGCCTTTCTGCGCAAGGTCGGGCTGCGCCCGATGGCTCTGGGCCTCGATCTGCGCGGCGGCCTGTACCTGCTCTACCAGGTGGATGTCGAGGGCGCCGTCAGCCAGCTGCTTGACTCCTATGAGCAGGGGTTCCGGCGGGCGCTGTCCGGCGCCAAGATCAGCTTTACCGACATCGTGAGCTACACCGCGAGCGGCAGTTCGATGCCCAACGCACTGCGTATCCTGTTGCCACCCGGAGCCGATGTCGCGCCGGCGCTCGCGGCAGTGAAGAAGGACAACAGCGATCTGACCTTCAGCGTGGTCCACCTGGCCGATGGGCCGGCGATCGAGATGGCGTTGACCCAGGCGCAGATCACGACGCGGCGCGACTACGCGATCGAGAAGAATCGCACGACCTTGAGCAATCGCGTCAACGAGATGGGCGTCTCCGAGCCGATCGTGCAGCGCCAGGGTGCCGACAAGATCAACGTCCAGCTGCCGGGGGTCAGCAACGCGGCTGCCGTCAAGGATCTGATCGGCAAGGTGGCGACGCTTGAATTTCGCATGGAGGACACGCAGAACAACGCTGCGGAGGCCGAGGCGCGCGGCCGGCCGCCGCTGGGCACCAAGCTCTACAAATACAATGGTATTCCCGTGCTCCTCAAGCGCGAGCTGGTGATCACCGGCGATCAGCTCACCAACGCGACCGCGACCACCACCAATGACGGGCCGGCCGTCAGCATCAAGCTCAATGGCCCGGGCGGCGATGCCATGCTGCGCAACACCGAGCAGAATGTCGGCAAGCGCATGGGCGTGGTCTACATCGAGAAGACCCGCCAGACGACGATGCTCGATGGCAAGCCGGTCACCAAGGATCTGACCGAGGAGCGCGTGATCAATCTGGCGACGATCCGCGGCGTGTTCTCCAATACCTTTGAGATCACGGGACTGCAGGCGGGCGAGTCCGGGGACCTCTCCAAGCTGCTGCGCGCCGGCTCACTCTCGGCTCCGATCACGCTGATTGAGGAGCAGGCGATTGGCCCCTCGCTCGGACAGGAGAACATCACCAAGGGCCGCAACGCCCTGATCATCGGCATGCTCGCCATCTTCATCTTCATGGCGCTCTACTACCATGCCTTTGGCCTGGTCGCGAACGCCGTGCTGCTGGCCAATGTCATTCTGCTCACCGCGCTGCTGGCAATCCTGCGTGCCTCGCTGTCGCTGCCCGGGATTGCCGGCATCATCCTCACGGTCGGTATCGCAGTCGATGCCAACGTGCTGATCTACGAGCGCATCCGCGAGGAATTGCGCAACGGCGTGACGCCGCAGGCGGCGATCCGAGCCGGCTTTGAGAAAGCGTTCTCGGCGATTTTCGATTCAAACTTCACCGCTTTCCTGGCGGGTCTGGTGCTGTATGTGTTCGGCACCGGGCCGGTCAAGGGATTCGCGATCGTGCTGCTGCTCGGCATCGCGACCTCGATGTTCACCTCGCTGCTGGGGAGCCGCGCGATCATCACGCTGATGTACGGCGGGGCGCGCAAGATCACGAAGCTCTCGATCGGTTAAGGAGTCGCAGGACCGTGGAATTCTTTCACAAGCCGACCAGCTTCCCGTTCATGTCCACCCGCAAGGTGTGGTACGGGCTGTCCGTTATCCTGATGCTGATCAGCATCGGCTCGTTCTTCGGGCGCGGCCTGAATCTGGCGATCGACTTTACCGGTGGCGTGCGCATCGAGGCGGCGTTCCCGCAGGCGGCCAACATAGATGCGGTCCGCTCGGCCCTGAAGGCGGCCGGATTTGATGAGGCGCCAGTCGAGAATTTCGGCTCCTCGAGGGAAATCTCGATCCGTCTGCCGCCGCAGCCCGGCGTCGACAGCGCCGCGATCCGCACCAAGGTCGAGGGCATCCTGCAGTCCCTGGATCCGGGCGCGGAGCTGCGCAGCATCGAGGTCGTCGGTTCGCAGGT
>Ga0181537_10000218_pt1 | contig 53567 bp, 50 predicted proteins | sample PEATcosm2014_Bin_39_FD_119765 | JGI IMG/M metagenome (GOLD analysis project Ga0181537, IMG submission 119765) | Peatland microbial communities from MTU Mesocosm Facility, Houghton, MI, USA - PEATcosm2014_Bin23_10_metaG | ecosystem: Environmental > Terrestrial > Soil > Wetlands > Peat | place...
CCCTGGGCGGAAGGCTCGGACACTTCCAGATGATGCTCGACCTGCGGCAGTGGCTCATCGGCATGGCTGCGCAGGCTCTCGGTGAGCACGCGGCCTGACAGCTTGCCCTTCGGCGTCAGTTGCAGTTTCAGCAGCTCGGCGACCGTCATGCCGATGTCGGCGTTACTGGCCGGCAGCGGATCCTGGAAGCCCGGGCGGAAGTCTGGGCCCCGGGCGGCCATGAAATTCCATGTGTCCGCCCGGCTGAAGCTGCCGTGCATGCCGCCGCCGCCCGGATAGATCGTATCGGCGATCTCCCGGGTGCACAGCAGCGGCTCGGGCTCGTCGCAGGGTTGGGCAACGTGCGAACGAAAGTTGACGACGATGGCCGGCACCGGCGTCCTGGCGGCTCCCATCAGACCAATGGAACTCATGGACAATGTGCCCGGGAGCTTTCCCAGCATCTTGTCATTCACAAAAACACCGCTCACATAGTTCTGCTCGAGCAGCAGTGCCACGACCTGTTTGCCCAGCGCCCGGATGCGACGCAATTCGCTGCGGCCCTCGGCGCCGAGGATAGGCAGATAGATCAGATCGGATCCGCCATTGGCGGCGACGACGACCTGCGGTGACTGGGGATCCCTGCCAATGACGCCATCACCCTTGCTCAATCTGGGTTGCTGCGGATCGAGCGGCTGGTTTTTCAGATCCGGATCGAACAGATGCAGCGTCGGATCGGTTTTCGCCAGCGCGGCCGCCAGATCCACAGCAAGGAATCCGGTCGGCAGCATCCGCCCGTCGCTCTCCTTGGTGATGGTCGAGAAACCGTGATCCGCGGCAACAATGATGTTGGTCGTATCGTAGAGATCGAGCGCCTTCAATTGCTGCTCGATGGCGGCCAGTGCGCCGTCCGCCACGCGAATCGCGGTCATCGAAGTCGGTCCATTGATGTCCCCGTCGCCCTGGGTGTGCTGGCTGCCGTCGGGGTCGCGAGTCCAATACACCAGCACGAACGGCTTGCCGCGCTGCTTGAACTGCGGCAGTACCACCTTAAGTGTCATCTCGAGAAAGTATTGCTGCTGCGCCAGATTCGCTATGAAGGTACCCGATACCGTGTTATCCCCGCGGGCCGGCGCATCGATGGGCTTGATGTGCGCGTCCGCGATAGCCTGGCGCCAGCCGGCAGAGATTGCGATGCCGTTGCCCGCCTGGCCGGTACTGTCATCGACGATCAATGTATCGGTGCCCGCAAGCGCCGCCGGATTGAACACCGCAACCGGGCCCAGCTTTCCGATCAGCGCGGTCGAGAATTGCAGTTTGTCGGCGGTCGCGCCCGCAGCCGCGGCGGCGATGAGTGACGGCTCGTCCAGGTAGTTACCGTCGAGCGCGGCGTTCAGATCGCGCTGCACGCTGTCATTCTCCAGGAACGGCGTCACCGTGCCCTGGATGGCAATCCCGGTGTAGACGCTGTTGCTGAAATCCCCGGTATCGCCCAGGCCGTGCCCGGTCGCAAAGGCGGCGGCGTTGGCGGTGGTAAAGGTCGGGAACAGCGCATGACTGTTTTTGAAATCCACGCCCTGCTCGCGCAGGCGCGCCATGGTGGGTGCGGTGCTTGCATCGACTATGGCCGCGCGCAGGCCATCCGGCACGAACAGGATCAGATTGTGCGGGGTCGCAGCGACCGCCGGCGATGCCATGCCGGCGAATGCCAGTAACCAGAAACCAAGCTGTGGGCACTTCATGCGGTGACTCCCCGGAATTGATCGCGGCAGGCAATACGCACTATGCCTAAGATAAGTTACTAATTTATAACAATATTCATGATCGACGCCATCGGCACTCGGCGGCCAGTGCCGGTTTACATGGCCACGAGACGTAGTTCATTCTCCGGCTTCCATAATCAGACCCCGGACCAGCGCTTTGCCCAACGAGCCGGGGCTTGCCGGTGATTCCGCCGCGCGGAGCAGCCAGCGAGCCGTATTTCTAAGCTATGCCTCTGAAGATGCCGACGCGGCACAGCGGATCTGCGCCGTGCTGCGCGACGATCCGCGCTTCGCCGCTATGCTGCGCAAGTTGCAACTGCCCGAATGACCCGCGTGCACCGCCAGCTTGCGCCGCTTATCGGTAACTGCAGATGAGCAGCCGCTATGCCCAAGTCTACGCACGGTGGAAGGCCGACCCACAGGCCTTCTGGGCCGAGGCAGCGCAGGCCATAGACTGGTACCGGAAACCAGGACGCATCTTTGACCCGCTGCAGGGGGTCTACGGCCGCTGGTTTCCGGATGCGAGCTGCAACACCTGCTTCAACGCGCTCGACCGCCACGTCGCTGCCGGGCGCGGCGCGCAGGCGGCGCTGCTCTATGACAGCCCGGTCACCGCCGCAAGGCAACGCCTGACCTACGCCGAGCTGCTGGATGAGGTCGCGACGCTGGCCGCGGTGCTGCGGGATTTCGGCGTCGGCAAGGGCGACCGGGTGCTGCTGTACATGCCGATGATCCCGCAGGCGGTCGCCGCGATGCTCGCCTGCGCGCGCATCGGCGCCGTACATTCCGTGGTGTTCGGCGGCTTTGCCGCCAAGGAGCTCGCCACCCGCATCGACGATGCGCGCCCGGTGCTGGTTCTGGCCGCATCCTGCGGACTGGAACCCGGACGCATCGTCGCCTATCAGCCGCTGCTGGAACGGGCGATCGAACTCGCCACGCACAAGCCGGCGTCGTGCCTGATGCTGCAGCGCCCGCAGCTGGAAGCGACGCTCAAGTCCGGCCGCGATCATGACTGGGCCACGACCATCGCCGCCGCGCGTGCCGCCGGCAAGCGCGCCGACTGCGTCGAGCTCGCGGCCACCGATCCGCTCTATATTCTTTATACCTCCGGCACGACCGGTATTCCCAAGGGCGTGGTGCGCGACAACGGCGGCCATATGGTCGCGCTGCAATGGTCGATGACCCACATCTACGCGGTGCAGCCGGGCGAGACCTTCTGGACCGCATCGGACATCGGCTGGGTGGTCGGGCATTCGTATATTGTTTACGCGCCGCTGCTGCAGGGCTGCACCAGCGTGCTGTACGAAGGCAAACCGATCGGCACGCCGGATGCCGGCGCCTTCTGGCGCGTCATCGAGGACTATAAGGTAGTCAGTTTCTTCACCGCACCGACCGGCTTTCGCGCCGTGCGGCGCGAGGACCCCGAAGGCCTGCTGCTGAAGAAATATTCCACGCGCTCGCTGCGCGCGCTGTTCCTGGCCGGCGAGCGCGCCGATCCGGACACCGTCGCCTGGGCCGAGCGCATGCTGGGTGTTCCGGTCATCGATAACTGGTGGCAGACGGAAACCGGCTGGCCGATCGCCGCCAATCCGGTCGGCCTCGGCCTGCTGCCGGTCAAGCGCGGATCACCGACCGTGCCGATGCCCGGCTACGATGTCCAGATCGTAGACAGTGCGGCCACGCCGCTGCCGGCGGGCAAGATGGGTTCCATCGTGATCCGGTTGCCGCTGCCGCCCGGCGCGCTGCCGACGTTGTATGGAAGTGACGAGCGCATGATCGAGTCCTACCTGAGCGAATTTCCCGGCTACTACAAGACCTCGGACGCGGGCTTGAAGGACGCGGATGGCTACCTGACGATCCTCGGGCGCACCGATGACATCATCAACGTCGCCGGCCATCGGTTGTCGACCGGCGGCATCGAGGAGGTGCTGGCCTCGCATCCCGACGTGGCGGAATGCGCGGTCCTGGGTATCCGGGACGAGATCAAGGGCGAGCAGGCCTGCGGTTTCATCGTGCTGAAGAAGGGCGTGGCGCGCCCGCCCGCATCCATCGAGCAGGAGATCGTCGCACTGGTGCGCGAGCGCATCGGCCCGGTGGCCTCCTTCAGGCTCGCGATCACCGTGACTCGGCTGCCCAAGACCCGATCCGGAAAAATCCTGCGCGGAACCATCAAGAAAATCGCCGATGGCGAGCCCTGGACGATGCCGGCGACGATCGATGATGCCGCCGTGCTGGACGAGATCCGCGCCGTGCTGAACGACAGAGGGATCCTCGCCCCATGAGCCCGGAGCTCGCCTGTAGCATCGACGAATTAACGCAGGTGCTGGCGGACAGCGCGTTCCTTAAGCCGTACGGCTTTGTGGTCCAGTCGTGCGCAGCCGGGGAATGCACCCTCGTCGTGCCTTACAGCGCAGCGCTGGAGCGGCCCGGCGGCATCGTCAGCGGCGTGGCGCTCATGGGCGCTGCGGATGTTGCGATGTGGCTGGCCATCATGACCCGGCGCGGCACCGCCGAGCGCTGGGTCACTACCGACATGAAGACCGCGTTTCTGAGCAGTGCGCGCGCGACCGACATCTACTGCGTTGCGCAGCTTCTCAAACTGGGCAAGCGAACTGCCTACGGTAGCGCGGAGTGCCGTGACGCCGGCGGGCGCCTGCTGGCGCACCATGTCATCAGCTACGCACTGGTGGCGAGCTGAATCATTCGGTGCTTTTTCGCCCGGGGCGGCGCACGCTCCTCACTCTGCCGCTGCTTCCGCCGCCGCAGAAAAACTGATCAGCGCCATCGGACTCGAGTCCAGAAACACACACCCCGGGCGGCATCTCGAGGCTCTCCAGTACCTCTCCGGTTCGCGCATCGATGCGCCTCAAGTCGCTCGCATCGCCTTCCCAGGTGGCGTGCCACAGATCGCCGTCCACCCAGGTGACCCCGGTGACGAAGCGCTTGGACTCGATGGTGCGCAGGATTGTCCCGGTTTGCGGATCGATCTGGTGGATCTTGCGCTCCCGGTACTGCCCCACCCACAGCGTGCCTTCAGCCCACGCGAGCCCCGAGTCACCGCCGCCGCCAGGTGCCGGGATGGTGGCCAGCACACGCCCGCTGTCCGGATCGATCTTCTGGATGCGATCCTCGGCCAGCTGGTACAGGTGCTTGCCGTCGAAGGCGGTGCCGGCGTGCGCCGCGACATCGATCGAGCGCAGCGGTTTGCCACTCGCAGGATCGAAGGCGTTCAGCTTGTCTCCGGCTGCGAACCAGACATTGTGACCGTCATAGGTGACGCCATTCACGCGCTCGGCGCCCGGGAACGGGCCGTACTCACGCACGATCCTTGCGGCTGATCGACTCATGGCGAGAGTCTAGTCAATCGCCAGAGACACTGGGAGCAACAAAGCTGTCGTGTATCCCAGCACCGGCGGCGTCATCCAGCGCCGCGCCCGCCCGCGACCCAATGCGTGCACCTTGCGCGCCGCCGCGAGCGCGTCGAGCGAGCGCTGCACGGTGCGCTGGCTGGTGGAAAGCGCCAGCGCAAGCGCCGCGCTCGACCACGATTCACCATCGGCAAGCAACGCGAGCACCGCTGCATGCGGTTCCTCGGTCGGCCGCGCCAGCACCACGACTTCGCGTGCGCGGCGCGGCAGCAGCGCAAACCCTTGCTTCGTCGCTCTCACGTCGGCCAGCCTGGAAAGCAGCTTGCGCAGCCGCCCGATTTCGACCCGCAGACGTGCGCGGTACGATTCATCAGCGCGCTTGCCTCGAAATGCGCGCGCCACGAGCGTGTCGCGCGGCACATCGGCCGGCCAAGCTTCGGCCAGGGCGCGAGCGAGCGCGAATAATACCGGGCGCCGAGCGAGCGATACCGCGGTGCCCGCGTGACGCACGACATGCCGGCAGGCGTCAATGACCAATGCGGCCGACGCCAGCAACGTTTCGACCTCCTCGAGCAGTACCAGTCGCTCCGCGCCGCGCGAAATGAGGCGCGCGGCCGGCGTGTCCAGCACCAGGCAGGCGCTCTCGACCTCCGCGGTCAGCGCAGGGATGGCGGCAAGGCGTGCAGCGCGCGCCGCCCGGTCAAGGGCCGCACGCGCCGCCCTGGTTTGCAGGCGCCGCATTGCGATCCCGGCCACCACCAGCTCGTGGGCGGCTTTGGAGGCGGGCGGCAACGGCGCCGGATCCAGTCCGGCGAGCGTGCGCTCGGCCTCGTCGAGGCGCCCGATCAGCAGCAGGCGGCGGACCGTCAGAGAGCGCGCGTGCGCGGCGTTCACACGATCGCCATGCTCATCGAGCGTCGCCAGCGCCACCTCGAATACCTTTGCACGCCAGGCCAGGTCACGCGCGGCGAGCGCAATCTCGGCCTCGGCGACCACACACCTGGCACGGGCTACAACCTCGGTCGGACCGAAGGCGCGCGCCGCGCTTCGCAGCAGCGCCTTCGCCCGCACCAGATCGCCGAGCTGCGCCATCGCGATGCCGCGCAGCGCAAGCGCCGGCGCATCCTCGCGCAGCGCGACTCGCTTCAGCGCGCCGAGCGGATCACCGGCTGCCAGCGCCCGCGCCGCGGCCGTGATCAGCGAGTCCATCGCAATCCCGCCACAGTTGTCACTCCCACCGTTCGATGCCCGGCCCTAATCTATCAGTACCTATCAGCTACCAGACGAAGGAGACCTGCGATGCCCTCACGCATGAGCGCGGCACAGCAGCCGGCACCAGCAGCGCAATCGACCGGGTTTGATATTTTGCACAAGGTCGGCATCAGATCGTCGTCCGAGAGCGAGGTCTACCAGGCATTGACCACGCTCGAGGGTCTTTGTGCCTGGTGGACCCGCGATACCCGAGGGGAAAGCAAAGTCGGCGCAGTGCTGCAGTTCCGCTTCGACGGCGGCGGTTTCGACATGAAGGTTCTCGAGCTGCATCCCGGCAGGCGCGTGCTGTGGCAAGTGATCGACGGCCCTGCAGAATGGATCGGCACGAAAGTAAGCTTCGATATCAAACAGCAAGGTGACTGGACCATCGTGCTGTTCAAACATCAGGGCTGGGAACAGCCGGTCGAGTTCATGCACCACTGCAGTACCAAGTGGGCAGTATTTCTGCTGAGCCTGAAGTCGCTGCTGGATACCGGCAAGGGCGCGCCGCATCCGAACGACCTGAAGCTCGACAGCTGGGAGTGAAGCCATGCGGGGCAAAGGACAGCGAATATGACCGACCACAGGACTGGAACGCGGGACCACTGGCTTGCAGCCCGATTGCGGTTGCTCGAGGCCGAGAAGGAGTTGACCCGGCGCAGCGATGAGCTGGCGCAGCAGCGCTTGCAGCTGCCGTGGGTCAGGATCGACAAGGACTACGGGTTCGAGACCGAGCAGGGCAGCGCCTCATTGCCAGAGCTGTTCCAAGGGCGCTCGCAGCTGCTGGTCTACCACTTCATGTTCGGACCGACCTATACAGCCGGCTGCCCGTCGTGCTCCTCGATCGCGGACGGTTTCAACGGTTTCATCGTGCACCTGGCGAACCACGACGTTGCGCTATCAGCGGTGTCGCGGGCGCCGCTCCCGAAGCTGCAGGCGTACCAGCGCCGCATGGGCTGGACTTTTCCGTGGGCGTCTGCGCTCGACGGTGACTTCAACTTCGACTTCAACGTCTCGGTCACCGAGGAGCAGCAGCGCGAGGGCGGTATCGAATACAACTACCGCCCCCAGCCGGCATTGACGGCAAGCGGGATCGGCGAGTCATTGACGAGCGGCGGCGAGGGCCCGGTCGCCCAGATAGCGGCCACCACCGGCACCGACGTCGCCACGTACTCGCGCGAGCGGCCGGGCATGAGCGCGTTTGCACTCGAGGATGGCGTCGTCTACCACACCTATTCTACGTACGCGCGCGGACTGGACGCGCTCTGGGGGATGTACCCGTGGCTCGATCGCGCCCCCAAGGGGCGCAACGAGAGCGGCGTCTGGTGGCGACGCCACGACGAGTACGGCACGCGCTGAGAATTCCAGGGCGCGATCTGGATCCGCGTTACCTCTTCCCGTAGACGGTGAACACGTAATCCTTTGCCGCCACGATCGTATGGCACGCGAATCCACACTTAGCATCGTTCCCCTGCGGCGGCTTATCCGCCAGCGTGGCGGGACTGAACGTATCGGACGCAACGTCGTAGTTGAACTGCGCGTATCCCCAGCCACCGCTGTCGACGAACCGCTTGCTGTCCTTCACCATGAAATCAATATCGTCGAGCGCCCCTGGTACCGTCGGCACACCGGGTTCGGTGTCATTCTTGGTGGCTTTCCAATGGATTTTGGCCATCTTGACGCCGTCGGGGAAACGCTTACCTGGGGCGGGAAGGCCCGATTGGTAAGCGTTGATCATTGCCGGATTGCCGAGGATCACCTCGATCAGATCTCCGTTCTGGCTGACGGCCACGGTCTGCCAGGCTTCATAGCCCTTGAACTCCGAGAACGCGAGACCATTGGGTACTTTCACTGTGTATTTGTCCTGCGCCGAGATGGCCGTGCCGCCCACCAGCACGGCGATGACTACCGCGCTGCTCACCATCAGCCAGGATGAAGTTTTCATCATGACATTGCCTCCACCGGGATTTGTGATTGAAATTCATTGGCATTCATCCGCGCGATGCTCAGCGGCTCGCGGTGGGCGTCTCTGGCATTGCCGAGGCCCAGCCACCGCCGAGCGCTTTATAAAGTTGCACCAGATTGGATTCGACGGCGGTCAGACTTTGCGCGGCTTGCAGTTGATAATGCAGCAGCGTGCGTTGAGCCGTCAGCACGTTCAGGTAGGGATCAATGCCACTGCGATAGCGTTCCAGTGCAATGCGCAGCACTTCGTCGCTCTCGCGCGCCGCCTGTGTCAGTCGCTGCAGGCGCTCCCGTTCGGTGTCGTAGGCGATCAGCGCATTGGCGACATCGTGCCAGGCCTGAAGCACGGTCTTCTGGTAATTGATCGCCGCTTCCTGCTGTTCCGCCTTGCGCAGTTCCACGGTCCCGCGCAGCCGGCCGCCTTCAAACAGCGGCAGTGTCAGGCTCGGACCGAAGGCATATTGACGCGCGCTCCAGCTGCCCAGATTGCTGAATTGCAGCGCCTGCAGTCCGAAACTGCCAGTCAGCGTAATCGATGGATAGAGCTGGGCGACCGCGACACCGACCTGCGCGGTCGCGGCCTGCAGCTTGGCCTCGGCGCTGCGGATATCGGGCCGGCGGCGCGCAAGCTCGGAAGGAATGCCCAGCGGCACTGCCGGCAGCGCCTCGTGGGGCTGGCCAGCAACCGAGAGTTCCTCGCGCAGCGAATCCGGGGGCGCACCGAGCAGCAGCGACAGCGCATTGAGCAGTTGCGCCTCCTGCTGTCCGAGCGTCGGCAGCTGCGAGGCAACGCTGTCGGTTTCGGTCTGCGCGCTCAGCAGATCCTGTTGCGGGGTGAGACCGGCGCCGGCGCGCTCACCGGTGATCGCGGCCGTGTCACGATCGGCCGCCACCGTGGCCTCGACGATGGCGCGTTGCGCCTGCACCCCGCGTAGCGTCAGGTAGTCGCGCGCAACCTCTGCCCACTGCTCGAGCAGTTCGGCGCGCAGATCCTCCTGCGAGGCCTGCGCTGTGGCGCGGGCGGCTTGCATTGCGCGCCGCGCACCGCCCCAAAGATCGAGTTCCCACGAGGCATCAAAGCCGTACTGCCAGAGGCTCAGCGGCGCCGAGAGAGTGCTGGAGAGCGAGCCTGGCGCGCCGCCGGCGCCGCTGCCGAACGTGCCGGACGCCTGGCTACCCGCTGTGCCAGCGCTGAACAGGCTCAGCAGCCCCTGTTTGCTGGCCTTTTGGCGCTCGTAGGAAGCATTCGCGTCCAGCGTGGGCCACAGGCCGCCGGCGGTAATGCGCGCCTGCAGTCGACTTTCCGCCAGCCGGATAGTCGCCGCCTGAATGTCGAGATTTTGTCCCGCCACGCGCTGCTCGAGACGCTCCAGCGTGGGGTCCTTGAACACTTTCCACCAGGCCTCGTCAAGACTCTCGCCAGGGTTCTCGGTCGCGGCGGGCTCCGCGGCGGCGGCCCCGGCGGCGGCGGCGGCGGCGGCGGATTGTGTAGCGCCATCCCAGGAGGGCGGCAGATCAGCCTTGGGCGGCCGGAACGCGGGGCCCACCTCGCAGCCGCCGCTGAGCGCGAGCAAAGCGAGATAGGCCAGCGCGTTGCGCAAGCGCGTGCCCGCAGGCATTACGCGGCCCCTGCGGCCGGGCCCGCGCTGCGCTTGGTCGCCGAGAACAGAAAGGCGAGTGGCACCGCGGCAAAGGCCAGCACCGCACACAGCAAGAACACATCGACGTAGGCCGATACCGCGGCCTGCGTGCGCAGGACCTGGTAGAGCCGCCCGACAGCCATGCGCTGCGCAGCGCCCGCGCTTTGGCCAAGGGCCTCGATCGCACGGCTGTACTGCGCCTGCAGTACACGGAAGGGTGCGTGCAGCGGGGTATCGAATCGCGACAGGTAGGCGCTATGGACCTGGGTGCGCGAGGTCACCAGTGCCGTGCTGATCGAGATGCCGATGGAGCCGAAGAGATTTCGAAACAGCGTGAACAGCGCCGTGGCATCGCCCTGTACGTCCCGCGCCATGGTCGCGTAGGCAGCGGTGCTGATGGGCACGAACAGAAACGCCAGGCCGGCAGCCTGCGCTGCGCGCATCATCACGAGCGTGCCGAAGGACACATCGGGCGACACGCGCGAGGAGTAGATGAAGGCGAAGCCCATGATGGCAAATCCGGTGGCCACCAGAACGCGCGTCTGCGCCACCTTCATCAGTCGCCCGACCAGCGGAATGAGAAGCACCACCGCGAAGCCGCCGGGCGAGAGAATCAGGCCGGCATGGGTCGCATCGTAGCCCAGCACTTCCTGCGAGATCTGCGGAATCAGCACGGCGCTCGAGTACAGCACGATCGCCATGACCGAGATCATCAGCGAGCCGACGGCGAAGTCGCGGTTGCCCAGTACAAACAGGTTCACCACTGGCCGTCGTGCCGACAGCAGCCAGGTTACCGCGCCGAGCAACCCAATGCCTGCGGCAATTGCCATCGCGCATATGAATGGCGAGGCGAACCAGTCCGCATCCTCCCCGCGATCGAGCACGATCTGCAGACTGCCAAGTCCCAGGGTGATGAGGGAGAAGCCGATGAAGTCGACCGAACGCGGTCGCGCCCTGGCCCAGGGCGGATCCTCGACCAGGGCGGCGATCGCGAAGGCGGCGATGATACCCACCGGCACGTTCAGAAAGAATACCCAGCGCCAGCTCAGATCGTCCGTGATGAGGCCGCCCACGGTCGGCCCGAGAATCGGCGCCACCACGGTCGCGACGGCCGTGATGCCAAAGGCCGCACCACGTCGTGCTGGCGGGAAGGTGTCGAGAATGATCGATTGCTGATTGGGTTGCAGCCCGCCACCGAACAATCCCTGCAGCAGCCGGAATACGATCAGCTGCGGCAGGTTTTGCGACAACCCGCACAACAGCGAAGTCACCGTGAACATGATGACGCAGATCAGGAAATAGCGTTTACGCCCGATCCGGCTCGCGAGCCAGCCGGAAACGGTCAGCACGATGCCGTTGGCGATCAGGTAGGAGGTAAGCGCCCAGGTAGCGTTGTCATAGCTGGAGGACAGGCTGCCGGCGATGTGTGGCAGGGAAACATTCACGATCGTCGTGTCGAGCACTTCCATGAAAGCGGCGAGCGTCACGACCAGGGCGATCAGCCAGGGATTGTGCTGCGGTCGCCAGCTGTCCGCGTCAGCGCTCACGGCAGCTCCACGGTCGGCACTGCCGAGGCGCCCAGCGGCAGCGGAAAATTCGGGTCGAGGCCGGAATCGATGTCGATCTTGACCGGAATGCGCTGCACTATTTTTATGAAATTACCGGTCGCATTCTCAGCTGGGAAGGTGCTGAACTTGGTGCCGGTTCCGAGCTGCATGCTGTCGACGTGGCCGCGCAGCTTGAGTTTGGGATACATATCGATGGCGATGCGCACCGGCTGCCCAGGGCGCATGCGACTGAGCTGATTCTCCTTGAAGTTGGCGGTGATCCAGACCTGCGGCGAGACCAGCGCCATGATCTGCTGGCCGACGGTCAGGTAGTCGCCAACTTCTACGCTGCGCTTCGTTACCCAGCCGTCCTCGGCCGCCCGCACCACGCTCCAATCCAGATTCAGTTGCGCCTGGGCAACCTTGGCCTCGGCATCGCGTTCGCTGGCCAGCTGCTGATGGACCTGCGCTTCGACCTGCGAGAGACGCTCGGGTACCTCTCCGGCCGCGTGCACCTGCGCTTCGGCCACCGCCAGCTGCGCCTGTGCCTGGCGCAGGGCCACGCTGGTAGCATCGGCTTCCTGCGCCGTCGTTGCGGTGCCGCTGAGGGTGCGCTCCCGCCGCTCGTCGTTCTCCGCCTTGTCGAGCGCCGCGCGGGCGCTGAGCAACTGCGCCTGTGCCTGCTCCAGCTGTGCCGGAAAATTGCGCTGTGATACCAGCTGGCCATGGCGTTGTGCTGCCAGCTGCTCGCGCGCCGTGTCGAGTTCGGCGCGTGCCTGATCGAGCGCCAGCTGGAAAGGTCGCGGATCCAGGTGCACCAGCGCCGCCCCGGCATGCACGAACTGGTTGTCGTTCACATCGAGTGACGTCACGGCACCCGCCACGCGCGCGCCGACCGCCGCGGCACGCCCGTCGACGAACGCGTCGTCCGAGCTCACCTTGTTTCTGGTGCCAAGCCAATAGATCAGCGCTCCGACGACCAGCGCGATCGCCGCAACGATGATGATGGCCTTGACCCAGGGTCGCGCGCGCGCGCGCTGCGCGGCCTGTTTGGGATCATCAGGATGCGCCCCGGCGCCCGGGGCGGCATGTTGTTCCGGCTCGGGCATGTGTTTACCCAACTCCGATGTGGCACGGCGCCGCTGCAGCCGCGCTGCAGGACGGCTTCGGAAAAATTAACCGATGAAACTTAATCTTACGACTCGGGAGGCGAAAATGTTCGCCAGCTTCAGGCGCAGCGGCCAGGGTCGCGCGCCCCCGGGTGCAACCCGGTCATCGCCAGATGGATGATTGCATTAATATTTTATCGCAACGGGCGGTTCCGCCCTCCATCGGCGATCTTCATCAGTACATCGGTGTTGACGCCGTCCAACATTACCAAGGGAACAGTCTGAAACCTCCAGCCCCCTTCCCGGGTCTTAATGCTGGAACGCAGTAAGGGGAGTTCGATTCCAGCCGGCGGCAAAGCCAAATCATTGGCGCTACCCATCCACACGCCTGCAGAATGCGCGACTCAGGGAAGCAAGGCTAAGTACTTATGACTCAATCAGTTGCACCGCAAAGGCCGCTTTTTGCGCGGCGCGCATCGCGCTGGCGTACGTTCGGCGGCATCGGCGTGGTGCTGATACTGGCGCTGGGCGCGGGCGGGTGGCTGCTGGCACGCTCGCACGCGGCGTCGGCCGCACAGAACAAGGACGCCATCGTGCCCCCGCGGGTGACCGTGGTGATCCCGCAACTCGGCAAGGTCAATGCGACGGTATCGCTGACCGGCCTGATCAGCGCCCGCAACGACATGCCGATCGGCAACGAGGGCGATGCGGGTCGCATCGCTGAGGTACTGGTCGAAGCCGGCGATCACGTGCACCAGGGACAGGTGCTGGCGCGACTGAATCCGATCACCGCGGAGGCGCAGGTCCACAGCGCCGAGGCGGCACTCGATGAGGTGCGCGCCAATGCCGCGGTGGCGGAGGCGGAATGGGCGCGCGCGCAGCGCGGCTCGGACCTGTTCTCGATGGAAGAGAACGAGCGCCGGCGCACCAGTGCCGCGACCGCGCAGGCCAAGGTCAAGGCTGCCGAGGCGCAATTGGCCGACGCGCGCAACAAGCTCGCGCACACGACCATCCTGGCGCCGGCCGATGGCACCGTGCTGACCCGCAGCGCCGAGGTGGGACAGATCGCCGTGCCCGGCTCGACAGTGCTGTTCCGGCTGGCGCGCCATGGCGAGATTGAAATGCGCGGCCAGGTTGCCGAGCAGGACGTGCCGATGCTCAAGATCGGCGAGCAGGCTGATGTGCACCTGCAAGGCGTAGCGCATTCATTCACCGGAACGATCTGGCAGATCGGTCCGATCATCGATCCGACCTCGCGCCAGGGCACGGTGCGCATCGCGTTGTCGTCCGAGGATCAGGATCTGCGTCCCGGCGCATTCGCGCGCGCCGACATTCACGTCGGCAGCTCCAACGGCATCATCCTGCCGCAGACCGCAGTACTGGCGGACGACCAGGGCACCTACGTGCTGATCGTCGGCCCGGACGACAAGCTGCTGCGCCGCAAAGTGCAGGTCGCGGGTGCACGCTCGGAAGGCCTGCTGATCAGCGATGGCCTGGCCGGCAGCGAGCGCGTGGTCGCGATCGCCGGGGCGTTCCTGCGCGTCGGTGAAGCAGTGTCGGTCGCAGGTCTTGCCGACGCATCGCCGCTGCCGCCGCCGCCGATCGCTGCGCTGGCCGGCGCAGCGGCCACGGTGAACGCGCAATGAGGCGCATGTCGGCCTGGGCGATCACGCACCCGGTATTTCCGCTGGTGCTGTTCGCGGTGCTGACGGTGTTCGGCATCGTCGCGTTCATTCGCCTGCCGATTACGCTCAATCCCGACATCTCCGCGCCGTTCGTGCAGGTCACCATCAGTGAACCGGGCGCCGCGCCGGCCGAGATCGAGACCCAGATCCTGCAGAAGGTTGAGGGCGGCGTCGCCAATATCGGCAACGTCAAGAGCATCACCTCGTGGGCAATCGAAGGGATTGCGCAAACGGTGATCGAGTTCCAGATCGGCACGCCGGTCGACCGCGCTACCAGCGACGTGCGCGATGCCGTGGCCCGGGTGCGCGCCGAGCTGCCGCAGGGAATCCAGGAGCCGCAGGTACGGCGCCTGGATGTGGATGGCAACGCGATCGTCTATTACGCCATCAGCACCACCGGCATGAGCGAAGAGCAGCTCTCCTGGTTCGTGGACGACACCATCACCAAGCGGCTGCTGGCCGTACCCGGTGTTGCTCAGGTGTCGCGTTCCGGCGGCGTGAGCCGCGAGATCCGGGTCGATCTGGATCCGGCGCGCATGGAGTCGTACGGCATCACGGCCGGTGAAGTGAACCAGCAGCTGCGCCAGGTCAACGTGGACGCCGCCGGCGGCCGCGCACAGGTCGGCGGCTCCGAGCAGTCGATCCGGGTGCTGGGCGGCGCGCGCAGCGCGTTCCAGCTTGGCGACCTGCGCCTGACGATGCCGGACGGGCGCGTGGCGCGCCTGAACGAGATCGCCGATGTGCGCGACGGCACCGAGGAAGTGCGCACCGTTTCGCGCCTCAACGGTCGTCCGGCCACGACCTTCGGCGTCTACAAGGCCAAGGGCGCCTCCGACGTCAGCACCCTGCAACGCATCGAGAGCGAGCTCGCCAAGATCCGCACCGAGACCCCCAACATCACGCTCAAGCAGGTTTTCACCCTGGTCGATTTCACGCAGCAGTCGTACCACTCATCGATCGAGGCGTTGATCGAAGGTGCGCTGCTGGCGGTGGTGATCGTATTCGTATTCCTGCGCGACTGGCGTGCGACCGCGATCTCCGCGCTGGCGATTCCGCTGGCGGCGTTGCCGACCTTTGCCGTCATGCAGTGGTTAGGGTTCACGCTCAATCAGATGACGCTGCTGGCACTGTCGCTGATCACCGGTGTGCTGGTGGACGATGCCATCGTCGAGGTCGAGAACATCACGCGCCACATGAAGATGGGCAAGAGTGCTTACCGGGCGGCGATGGATGCCGCCGATGAGATCGGGCTGGCAGTGGTGGCGTGCTCGGCCTGCATCATTGCGGTGTTCCTGCCGGTCAGCTTCCTGGGCGGCCTGGTGGGTCAGTTCTTTATCCAGTTCGGGTTCACGGTCGCGGTCGCCGTATTCATGTCGCTGCTGGTCGCGCGTCTCATCAGTCCGCTGCTGGCAGCCTATACCTTGAGGCCGCACGCCGGACTTCGCAGCGCCGATGGGCCGGTCATGGACTGGTACCTGCGCGCGCTGCGCTGGTCGGTGCAGCATCGGATCAAGGCGCTGCTGACCGGGCTGGCCATATTCGTCGTGTCGGTGGCGGGGCTGGCGCTGATTCCCAAGACCTTCACCCCGGACGCCGATTTCTCCTCCTCGACGCTGGCGATCGAGCTGCCGGCCGGCGTGCTGCTGTCGCAGACGGCGGCCGCATCGGCGCAGGCCTACCAGATCCTGCGGCGCCATTCCGAGGTCGCCAATGTGGTCGAGTCGATCGGGGAGGACGAGGATGGCGAGGTGCGCAGCGGCAACCTGTATATCCAGCTGGTCCCGCCCTCGCAGCGCAAGCTGTCGCAGAAGCAGTTTGAGGGCGAGGTGATCAAGGAGTTGCGCGCCATTCCCGATGCCCGAGTCACCTTCCAGAGCCAGTCCGACGGCGGCGGCCGGGATCTGACGCTGTACGCGGTCGGCAACGATCCTGCGCTGGTCGAGCACACCGCGCACGAGGCGATCGAGCAGATGCGCACGCTCAAGGAACTTCGCGATCCGCGCATCAATGGCGATATGTCGCGCCCGGAACTGCTGGTGCGGCCGCATCTGGACGAGGCCGCCTCGCTCGGTGTGACCGTGGCCAACATCAGCGACACCGTGCGCGTGGCCACACTGGGCGATCTGCCGCAGAACAATGCCAAGTTCTCACTGCCCGACCGCCAGATTCCGATCCGCGTCAGCCTGATCGAGTCGGCGCGCACCAATCTTGCGACCATTGAGAATCTGCCGGTGCGCACGGCCGGCGGCGCGACCGTACCCCTCAAGGCCGTGGCCGATATCAGCTTCGGCCAGGGTCCTTCCAAGCTGCGCCGCTATAACCAGCAGCGCCGCGTCTCACTGGAGGCGGATCTGAACAACGCCCAGCTCGGCACCGCGCTCGAGAAGATCCGGGCGCTGCCGATCTTCAAGCACCTGCCGCCCGGCGTGAAGATCGTGGAGATCGGTACCGCGCAGTACATGCAGGAGCTGTTCACCAGCTTCATCCTGGCGATGGTCGCCGGCATCATGCTGGTGTTCGCGGTGCTGGTGCTGCTGTTCGCGCGCGTGTTCCAGCCGATCACGATCCTGTTTGCCCTGCCGCTGTCGATTGGCGGCGCGGTGCTGGCGCTGGTGGTGACCCGCAGCCCGTTCTCGCTCTCCACGGTGCTCGGCATCCTGATGCTGATGGGCATCGTCGCCAAGAACTCGATCCTGCTGGTGGAATTCGCAATCGAGGAAATGCGCGCCGGCAAGGATCGCCTGACCGCGCTGCTGGAGGCCGGCCACAAGCGCGCGCGCCCGATCGTCATGACGTCGGTGGCCATGATCGCCGGCATGCTGCCGGTGGCCGTGGGCGTGGGCGGCGGCGCCGCATTCCAAAGCCAGATGGCGATCGCGGTGATCGGCGGCCTGGTGACCTCCACCGGACTGACGCTGGTGCTGGTGCCCGCGGCATTCACCTGGATTGACGACTTCGAGCGCTGGCTCGGCCGCAAGGTCGGGCATCACCTGGTCAACAGCGCCACGCCGGGCACGGCGCCACCGGGTGCGACCCCTTCCACCGCAACCAGCGCCAGCGGAGCCGCCACATGACGCGCGCCAGGGTGTTGCGTCTGTTGGCCGCCGTCGCCGCGGCGCTCGCCGTTGCCGGCTGCGCGGTCGGCCCGGACTTCAAGGCCCCGGCTGCGCCCAGGACGGAAGGCTATACCGCCGAGAGCCTGCCCGAGCAGACGGCCGCTACCGCAGTGGGCGGCGGCGAGGCACAGCGCTTCGAATTGGGCGCTGATGTTCCGGGGCAGTGGTGGACACTATTCCGCTCGGCGCAGCTGGATGCGCTGGTCGAGCGCGCCATGGCCAGCTACCCCGACATCGCAGCCCAGCAGGCGGCGCTGCGCGAGGCGCGCGACAACGTGCGCGCCCAACAGGGTGTGTTCGCGCCGCAGGTGCAGGCGGTGTTCAACCAGGAGCGCGCCAAGATCAGCGGCGCATCGATCGCTCCGGGGTTCCCCGGCTACGTCACCAACCTGTATCAGGCCAATGTCAACGTTTCCTATACGCTGGATGTGTTCGGAGGCGAGCGGCGACAGCTCGAGGGTCTGCGGGCGCAGCTTGCGAACCAGAATTTCGTGCTCGAGGCGAGCTACCTGACCCTGACGGCCAATGTGGCCGCGACTGCCATCCAGATGGCCTCGGCGCGCGAGCAGATCGTCGCCACGCACGAGATCATCGCGGTCGAAGAGAAGGAGCTGGGCATCATCCAGCGCCAGTTCGACCTCGGTACTCACACCCGCGCCGACGTACTGCAGCAGCAATCGAACCTGGCCTCCGTGCGTGCGACATTGCCGGCACTGGAACAGCAGCTGGCCACCTCGGAGCATCAGCTGGCGGTGCTGACCGGCCAGTTCCCGCACGATGCCGCGCCGGTCGCGCTGACGCTGTCCGACCTGACATTGCCCGCGGAACTGCCGGTCAGCCTGCCCGCAGCGCTGGTGGCGCAACGTCCCGATGTGCGCCAGCAGCAGGCGCAGCTGCATCAGGCCAGCGCCGCCATCGGCGTGGCGACCGCCAATATGCTGCCGCAGGTCACCCTCGGCGCCTCGACCGGCGATGAGGCGCTGGGGTTTGCAAGCCTGTTTCAGCCCGGTTCCGGTGTCTGGGATATCGCCAGCAGCCTGAGCGCGCCGATATTCCAGGGCGGAACGCTGCGCGCCCGGCGCCGCGCGGCCATCGACGACTACGATCGCGCCGCCGCCCAGTATCGGCTGACGGTGCTGAATGCATTCCAGAACGTGGCCGACACGTTGACCGCGCTGGCGCATGATGCCGAGTCGCTCAGCGCGCAGTCGGATGCGCTGAGCGCGGCCAGTGCCAGCCTGGAGCTGATCCAGCGGCAATACGACGCCGGTGCCGTGACCTACGTATCGCTGTTGACCGCGCAGCAGCTGTATCAGCAGTCGCGCATCGATTTCGTGCGCGCCGTCGCCAGCCGCTACACCGATACCATCGCGCTGTTCCAGGCGCTCGGCGGCGGCTGGTGGAATCGCAGCGATGCCGGATCATTGCGGGGTTGACTCGCGCGCCCCCAGCCGCGCCAGCATCGCTGACAGATCCTCGGGGCTGATGTAGAAGTACTCGCATACGCGCCCCCACAGCATCGCCGTCGGCACGTTTCGATCGCCACGTTCCTTCTGGGTCTCCGATAGCACGTACAGCACCACGCGCTCCTCGCGCGTCAGGCCGTCGCGCACATCGGTGATTTTGTCGATGCCGCCGCTCACAGGTTCGCCAGCGCCTGCGAAGCCAACGTCTTCTCGATCGCCATGGCCTTATCCGGCGCAGTTGCACCATACAGGCTGAGCTTGAAGGCGACCGCGCCCTTCTTGACCATCAGGCTGGTGACCGAGCTGCCGATGGAGCTGAAGTAGGCGTCATCGCCAACGCCGTTGACCGAAGTCACCGCGTTGCCGCCTTTACTCTGCGCCGCCTGCATCACACTCTTGCTGGCCCGGTAGTCATCCGCGGACAGCAGAAACAGCGTGACGAACTTGATGGCCGGCGTTGCACCGCCGCTGGGAGTCCAAGTGCAGGTGCGCACGTACCCTGGAGTCACGTACTTGCCGGCATCCATGGGCAGGACCAGCGCGGCGCTAAGCTGTGCCGGGCTCAGCAGTGCGCAGGCATCGCCGGGCGCGGCGGCGCGGGCGTCTGCCGTCCCCAGCGCGATTATCAAGATGAAGATGCCGGTCGCCTGAAGGCTGCATCGTGGGCGCATGTCGTGGCCTCCCAGTGTCCCGTGTCCTCCTCCGATTCTACCCCGCGAATGGCAATTTGGCTGCCGATAGCGGTTACACTGACTTTTATGCGCGCCGACACCCGCCTGATCGCCAGCATCGTTGCCGGCGCATTCTTCATGCAGCTGCTCGACAGCACGATCATCAACACCTCGCTGCCGCAGATGGCGCACAGCTTCGGGGTCACGCCGGTAGCCATCAGCATCGGCATCACGATCTATTTGATGTCGGCGGCGGCGTTCATGCCGCTGAGCGGCTGGCTGGCAGACCGATTCGGGTCGCGCAATGTGTTTACCGCGGCGATCGCCGTGTTTACCGTGGCGTCACTTTGCTGCGGCGTGGCCGGCAACCTGACTCAATTCGGCTGCGCGCGAGCGGTCCAGGGCGTCGGCGGCGCCCTGATGACGCCGGTCGGGCGCCTGGTGGTGCTGCGCAGTACGCAGAAATCGGAGCTGCTGCATGCGATCGCGCTGATCACCTGGCCGGCGCTGGCCGCACCGGTGGTGGCCCCGGCGCTCGGCGGCTTCATCACCACGTATTTCTCCTGGCGCTGGAATTTCCTGCTGAACGTGCCGCTGGGAGCGCTCGGTGTCGCGCTGGCGCTGCGCTTCGTACCCAACAGCATGGCCGACGCACGCCCGCGGATGGACTGGCGCGGTTTCGCCTACTCGGCGCTGGCGCTCACGGGTCTGCTATATGGATTGCAATCGCTATCGCAGGCGCACGTGGACGGCTGGCTGTCGGGCGGCCTGATAGTGGCCGGCACGGCGCTCGCCATCGTGGCGATCCGGCATTTTGCTCACGCCCGACATCCGCTGCTGCAGCTGTCCGCGGTGCGCGTGCGCAGCTATGCAATCACCAGCATCAGCGGCGGAATAGCCTTTCGCGCAGCAATCAACGCCACGCCGTTCCTGCTGCCGTTGCTGTTCCAGTTGATCTTCGGTCTGAGCGCGCTGGCATCCGGGGTGCTGGTGCTGGTCTACTTCGTCGGCAACATGGGCATCAAGCCGCTGACGACGCCTATTCTGCGGCGGCTGGGATTTCGTAACGTGCTGGTGGCGAATGGGATTCTGGCGGGGCTCGCGATCACGGCCTGTGCGTTGTTGACGCCGCAGACCCCGCAGAGCCTCGTAATGATGGTACTGCTGCTGGCGGGAATGACCCGTTCGATGCAGTTCACCGGGCTCAACTCGCTGGCGTTCGCCGATATCAACGCCGAACAACGCAGCTCCGCGGCGACCCTGTCCAGCGTGCTGGAACAGATCGCCGCCGTGCTGGGCGTCGCCTCGGGAGCCATGGTGCTGAACCTGAGCCAGAAAATCGGCGCCGAAAGCGCCGTGTCGGCACGCGATTTCCGCATCGCCTTTGCGCTGGCGGGAATCACCGCGATCGCCGCGGCATTATCATTCCGGCGCCTGGACGCCGATGCCGGTGTCGAGATCAGCGGTCACCGCGCGCAGCCATGACGATGTCGATTGACTTGCGCGAACCGATCGGCTCCTAATTGCGCTCAAATTCATGAGGCATGCCGAATGAGCCGACTGGTCTACCTGCTTAACGGACCGAACCTGAATCTGCTGGGAACGCGGCAACCGGCGATCTATGGGCACGACACCCTGGCCGATGTCGAGTCCGAGTGCCGCGCTGCGGCGGCTGCACTGCACCTCGAGATCGAATTCCGCCAGAGTAACGCCGAACACCAGCTGATCGACTGGATCCACGAGGCACGTGAGCGCGCCGGCGGCATCGTCATCAACCCTGCCGCCTTCACGCACACTTCGATCGCGATCCTCGACGCACTCGCAACCTGCGAGTTTCCGATCATCGAGGTGCATATCTCCAACGTGCACAACCGCGAGGCATTCCGGCATCACTCCTATGTTTCGACGATAGCGTCCGGTGTCATTGCGGGCTTTGGCACTCAGGGCTACCAGGTCGCATTGCAGCGCATCGCCCGCCTGATGGATGAGAACAAACCGGAGAAAAAACCAGGCGCCAAGGCTTGATTGCGCGCCTTATTGAGCCACCCAACCGCCATCCATCGACATCGCGGCACCGGTGACGGTGGATGCGCTGTCGGAACACAGGAACAGCGCCAGCGCGGCGATCTGCTCCGGCGCGGTGAATTCCAGGATCGCCTGTTTCTCGCCGATGATCTGCTGCTCCGCTTCGCGCAGCGAGATGGCGCTTGCCGCCGCACGGGCCTGCATCTGCGCCTCGACCAGCGGCGTGCGAACCCAGCCCGGACAGATGGCATTGGCGGTGATGCCGAAAGCGGCGTTCTCCAGCGCCGTGACTTTTGTCAGCCCGATCAACCCGTGCTTGGCGGCGACGTACGCAGATTTCCCGGGACTCGCTACCAATCCGTGGGCAGAGGAGATGTTGATCACCCTGCCCCACCCGGCGCGCTGCATCGCCGGCAGGCACGCCTTGGTCGCGTGAAACGCAGCTGACAGGTTGATCGCGACGATCTGGTCCCATTGCTCGTCGGGAAACTGCGCCAATGGCGCGACATGCTGGATGCCGGCGTTATTGACCAGGATCTGCGGCGCGCCCAGTTGATGCTCTGCGGCGGCCACCATGCTGCGGATCTCGCCGGGACTGACGAGATTGGCCGGGATAAAGCTCGCCCGGATCCTGTGTTCGCTCGCAAGATCGCGCGCCATGGCGCTGATCTGCGCCGCATCACCCAGTCCGGTGAGCACTACATCGCAGCCGGCGGTGGCCAGCGCCTTGGCAATAGCCAGCCCGATTCCGCTGGTTGACCCGGTCACCAGCGCTATTTTTCCGTGTAGCTGCATCGGGCTATTATGCCTGACGAAGTTTCGGAACCGTGCGAACGTGCCAGACCAGAACAGCCCTTGGGTGTCGCTTAGCTCCGCCGGACTCACTGCACAGATTGATCCTCTGGGCGCACAACTGTCGGTGCTCCGGGATCAGGCGCAACGCGACCTGTTGTGGAACGGCGATCCATCGGTCTGGGCAGGGCGTGCGCCGCTGCTGTTTCCGATCGTCGGCGCGCTCGCAGGCGGTGCCTATCGCGTCGATTCGACGCCCTATCGTCTTGCCCGGCATGGCTTCGCGCGCCACAGCACCTTCCAGGTCGTGGAGACCAGCGCCGCCAGTGCCGTCTTCAGGCTGAGAGCCGATGACGCGACCCTGAAGGTGTATCCATTCTCGTTTCAGCTCGATCTGCAGTTTGCGCTCAACGGCGCGACACTTGCAGTGACCGCGCTGATCCGCAACCTCGGCGACCGGAAGATGCCGGCGAGCTTCGGCTATCACCCGGCATTTCGTTGGCCGCTGCCGTACGGTCGCGCGCGCTCGGAGCATTTCATCGAATTTCCCAGCGATGAGCCCTCGCCAGTGCGACGGCTGGATGCGGCCGGATTGTTGGCGCCCGAGCGCTACCCGACGCCGATCGCCGGCCGGCGCCTGGCGCTCACCGATGATCTGTTCCGGGACGACGCCATCATCTTCGATGATCTGCGCAGCCGCTCGGTCACCTACGGCGCCAGTGACGGTGCGCGAATCCGGGTGGGTTTTCCCGATGCGCCGTACCTGGGTATCTGGTCCAAGCCGCAGGCGAATTTCATCTGCATCGAGCCCTGGCATGGCGTTGCCGATCCAGCGGGGTATTCGGGCACTTTCAGCGCCAAGCCAGGCGTCTTCATGGTCGCTGCCGGCGCGTGCATGGCGGTCAGGATGGTGATTACGTTATTGCCGCAGTGACTGTCAGCGCAGTGACTGTCAGCGCAGTGACTGTTGCCGCCCGCGCGCTCAGGTTTCCGTCCACATCCGCAGTAGCCCGTGATAATGCGCGGCCAGCCGCACCAGCGAGTCGGAATCAGCTCCGCTTTGAGTGAGCTGCTGGATGGTGCGATCCAGTTCGAACAGCTGCGCGCGCTGGAGATCGTCGCGGATGAAGCTCTGCACCCACAACACGGCGGCCAGCCGCAGGCCGCGCGTCACCGCGCTCACCCGGTGACGCGATGCGGACGAATAGACGATGAGGTCACCGGCGCCCAGCTTGGCGCTCTGGCTGCCGAAATCACTTTCGATGATCAACTCGCCGCCGTCGTAGGCGTCAGGCGGCGTCAGGAACAAGGTCGCCGAAAGATCTGTGCGCATCTTCAGCCCGGTGGCGCGGATGCTGCGGATGGCCCCATCCACGTGCGTGCCGAAGTGCATGCCATCGCCGTAGCGATTGAACATCGGCGGATATACCCGATACGGCAGCGCCGAACTCACGAACAGCGCGTTGCTCTCCAGCGCACTCAAAATCATGCCGCCCAGCTCGCGCGCCAGCGCACTGGCCTCATCGAGTTGCTGATTCCTCTTTACCCGCGCGCCCTGGTGTCCGGCGGTCACGCGGCCATCCACCCAGGGCGCGTCTGCGGCATCCAACGCGGCATGGGCGGCAGCCAGCTGCTCGCTGCTCAATACGCCTGGAATCTGGATCAGCATCGCGAGTCAAGTTAACACGAATCGTTCTCATTAGCATTAATGCGCAATAACTGGCGGCGGCACTGGACCGGGTAGGACATCTCCCTTCAGCAGAAGCTGGGAATGCTGGGATTTATCGGGTGCGGCCTTATTGCTGTCTCACCAGTGGCCTGCGCATGTTGGAGCCCAACGGTGCATCGGCGAGCCGCACGCGCGGCGTGGTGCGTACGTGCATTTCGGCGCTCGGCGGGCTGAACTCCACGATCACCGCTGCGGGACTGCCCTGGAACACGCCCAGCGGCAGCGCCTGGCGCAACAGCTCGCCGGCAACACTGGCTACCGTACACGCATACCCGAGCGCATAGCGTGATAGGTGCGACTGCGGATCGATTCCGGTGACGCGGCAAAGGTCACCGGCGCGCTCATAGCTCTGCTCGATCCCATCGCCCAGGCCGACCTTGGAGGCGTAGTCGAGCGCTGCACTCTTATCGCCCAGGTCGGCAGCGCGCGCGTAGAAGTCAGCCGCTGCTGCCGTATCTTTCTTAAGGCAGATGCCTTCGTCGAGCATGCGCCCTGCCAGGAAAGCAGTCTGATCGTCGTTCAATGTCACAATGGGGTTCAGCAGTTTGACGTTCGCAGCAGTGCCATGCGCGGCTGCTGCGCCGGCTCGCCGGCGAGCAGCCCGCCCAGCGTGGCGTATAGCTGATCAATCGTGGACGTGAACAGGATGTAGGGTTCCAGATAGACATCGTCTCCGGTCATCAGGAATCCATGCTCTGCGGTCTCCCCATCGGTGACCCGGCCCATGAGCGATTCCAGCGCACGGGTGACGGCATAGGCGTGCGTGACATCCTGATAGTCCCTGGCCAGCTCGCGGTTGACCTGCCAGGAATAGGCGGCCACGGCGATGGCGAAAATCAGCGGCAGCAGCAGCACGATCGAACCGAGCCGTCGCAGCCTCGAAACGGGTAATTTCATCCAGACACCCCTTTGGACCGGCGCACCAGCCGGGCGCACCAACCGGCCACCGTAGCTTGCGGCCGATACAGGGTCTGTCTCCCGTCGCACATACCAACATGCATGGCCGGATCGCCCGCCGGACGGTATAACGGTTACAACAACGCCGCAGTGTGTCCGGGAGACTTGGTTGCAGGAGCTTCAAATCCGAGCATGAACAGCGCCACCGCGGCCGCCAGCGGGCTGCGCCACAGCCTGAAGCAACGTCACATGACGATGATCGCCCTCGGCGGCGTCATCGGCGCCGGGCTGTTCGTCGGCAGCGGCGTGGTCATCAGGTCGACCGGCCCGGCGGTGGTGATTTCGTTCGTGATCACCGGCCTGCTGGTGGTGCTGGTCATGCGCATGCTGGGCGAAATGGCGGTCGCGCTGCCGGCGGTCGGCTCGTTCTATGAGTACGCACGGCTCGCCTTCAGCGACCGGCCGCGGCTCGGTGAACTGGCCGGGTTCCTGAGCGGCTGGATGTACTGGTATTTCTGGGTCATCGTCGTGGCGATGGAGGCGGTCGCCGGCGCCGGGCTGGTGCGCTTCTGGCTGCCCCAGGAACCTGCCTGGCTGATCAGCCTGGCGCTATTGGTAACCCTGACGCTGACCAACATCCTGTCGGTGAAGTCATTCGGCGAGTTCGAATTCTGGTTCGCCTCGATCAAGGTCGCGGCAATCCTCGTGTTCCTGCTGCTGGCCGGCGCGTACGTGGCCGGCCTGTGGCCCGGAGTCGCCCCCAGCGTGGCGAACCTTACGGCCCACGGAGGTTTTGCACCCAATGGCCTGCTTCCGATCCTGACCGGTGCGGTCGCGAGCACCGGTTTCTATTTTGGCGCCGAGCTGGTCACGATCGCGGCAGCCGAGGCGGCCGAGCCCGCCAAAGCGGTCGCCACCGCGACCAATTCGGTCGTATCGCGCACACTGTTCTTCTATGTCGGCTCGATCCTGCTGGTGGTGTGCCTGGTGCCGTGGAATTCGGCGGCCATCGACACGCCCTACGTCAGCGCACTGAATGCGATGGGCATTCCGGCCGCCGCGCAGATCATGAACGCGGTGATCCTGACCGCGGTGCTGTCGGCGCTGAACTCGGGGTTGTATGCCTCCTCGCGCATGTTGTTCGCGCTGACCCGGCGCGGAGATGCACCCGCGGGCCTGGCCCGGCTCAGCCGCAACGGCGTGCCGAGGCGCGCGATACTGCTGGCGACGCTGTTCGGCTACGGCGCGGTAGTGATGTCATTCGTCTCACCGGACACGGTATTCGCATTCCTGGTGAACTCGTATGGCACGGTGGCGATATTCGTTTACCTGCTGATCGCGATTTCGCAGCTGCGCCTGCGCGCGCGGCTGGAACGCGACGATCCGGCACGGCTGCGGATAAAAATGTGGGGTTATCCGTACCTGACGTGGCTTGCGATCGCCGGCATGACCGGCATTGTACTGGCCATGGCCTTCATTCCCGACCAGCGCATACCGCTGATCTTCGGCCTGATCAGCCTTGGCATCCTTCTGCTGCTATTCGTCGCACGCACGCACTTCGGCCGCAAACCTGACATCGCAGCGCTGGCCCTGGAGCCGCATCGATACCAGGAACTGTAGCCGCCGCTAGACCGGCCGGTCGCCGACGACGGTAGCGCGGTGCATGATGCGCCGCTGCGGCAGGTAATCCGCAACCGCGTAGTGCTGGGTGATGCGGTTGTCCCAGAACGCGACGTCATCCACGTTCCAGTGCCAACGCAGGATGAACTCGAGCCGCGCCGAGTGCGCGAACAGGAACGCGAGCAGCGCGTCGCTTTCGCGCGCCGTCAGCTCGTGGATCTTCGTGGTGAAACCCTCGTTCACATACAGCGCCTTGCGGCTCGACACCGGGTGCGTGCGCACCACCGGATGGGTCACCGGCGGGTGCTTGGCGACCGCCCGCTCGTAGCGCTCCTTGTGCGCCGGATCCGCGCCCCAGCGGCCCGGCGGGAACGACTTGACCACCGAGTGCTCGGCGGTCAGCCCTTCCAGCAGCCGCTTCATCGGCTCGGACAGCGCATCATAGGCGGCAAGATTGCTCGACCACAGCGTATCCCCGCCCACGCTCGGCAGCTGCTTGGCCGCCAGGATGCCGGCCAGCGGTGGTGTCGGACTGAAGGTGACGTCGGTGTGCCAGTTATCGTTGTCCGGCAGGAAGCCCTGGTGCGTGTCGATCACCATGATCTCCGGCAGCTCCGGCAGCACCGGATAGATCGGATGGATATGCAGCTCGCCGAAGCGGCGCGCGAAGCGGCATTGCTGCTGCGGAGTCAACGGCTGGTCGCGAAAGAACAGGATCTGGTGTTCGACCAGCAGTTCGCCTAGCTGATCGACCGCCTGCTGCGGCAGCTCATCGGCCAGCCTGACACCCTCGACGATGGCGCCCAGCGCCGGGGTGACACGCGAAACAGTAATGCTCATGGCGCAATCATGGCATGCGTCGGCACGCCGGCGCGAGTCCTGCCCCGCTCAGCGCCGCAGCCGCAGCTTTTTCATCAGCGTCTGCGCATCGAAGGGCGCACGCAGTTTCACGTCGGTATTGTCGAAAAAGCAGTACACATCACGCCCTGCCCGGGCCGGCGCACCCTTGCCGGCGACTCTCTTGGCATCGGCCGGCTCGCTGCCGCGCGCCCACGCGGCAATGCGCCGCGCCCAGCGGTCCAGCGCCTTGTCGCTGTAGCCGCTGCGATACAGCGCCTTGTCCCCATGCAGCCGCATATAGATGAAATCCGCGGTGACGTCCTGGATCATCGGCCATTGCCGCGCACTCTCCGAGATCACCAGCGCGACGTTGTGCTTGCGCAGCAGCTCGACGAATCCCGCGCTGGCGAAGCTGTCATGGCGCACCTCGATCGCGTGGCGCAACGGACGATTGACATCGATCGCCAATCGCGTGCGCCCCCTCATGAAAGCATCGCGCTTGCGCGCCATGGAGGCGGCGCTCGCGGTATCGCTCGGCAGCAGATCTAGGAAATCACTCAGCCGCTGCTGCTCGTACTTGAAGTTCGGCGGCAGCTGCCACACCATCGGACCGAGTTTCTCGCGCAGGTTGAATATTCCGGAGGCGAACCAGTTGGCGAGCGGCTGCTCGACGCCCTTGAGTCGCCGCATATGAGTGATGTAGCGCGGCGCCTTGAGCGCGAACACGAAATCGGCCGGTGTCTGGCTGTACCACAGCGCAAAACTCTCAGGCCGCTGCAGCGAGTAGAAGGTGCCGTTGATTTCAATCACCGACAGTTTGCCCGAAGCAAATTCCAGCTCGGCGCGTTGCGGCAGATCGCTGGGATAAAAAGTGCCGCGCCACGGCGCATAGCGCCAGCCGGAAATCCCGATCCGGATGCGGGCTGCCGGCGCGCCGCGGGCAGCGCGCGCAGTCATGCCCCGTGCGCCATGGCTGCGCGGCCGGAGGCCGCGCGCGCGGTCTCGAGCAGCAGCGGCGACAGTCGCGCGCGCAATTCTTCCATGGTCCAGCGGCTGGTCGGTCCAGACAGATTGACCGCGGCCACCGGCAGCCCACCCTTGCCCAGGATCGGCGCCCCGATGGTAAGGTCCCCGAGGTAGCACTCCTGGTTCGCCCAGGCGTAGCCGAGTTCGCGCGCCGCATCGATGATATCGATGATGCGCGATATGTCGTGCAGCGTGTGCGTCGTGAGCTTGCGCAGCGTCGAGCGCTCCAGCAGCGCGCGCACCTGGCCCCGCGGCAGCGCCGACAGGTAGGCGCGACCCGCAGCGGTGCAGTACATCGGCAGGCGGCGGCCGACCGACATGTGGATGAAAAAGCGCTTATGGGCGGGAAAGCGCGCGATGAACACCATCTCGACGCCGTCAGGCTCCGACAGGCTGACCGATTCGCCGGTCGCATGGTTCAGGTCGGCGAGGTGCATGGTCGCCTGCTCCAGCACCGTGTGACCGGCCAGGTACGGATAGCTGATGTCGAGCGTCTTGGCGGTCAGCGCCCAGCCGTTCGGGCGCGCCCCGCGCTGCAGGTACCCCAGCTGCACCAGCGTGTGCACACAGCGCTGCGCCGAGCCTGCGGTCAGATGCGCAGCGGCGGCAATCTCCGCCAGCCCCAGCACCCGGCGCTCGGCCGAGAAAGCCCCGAGCACGGCGAATGCCTTCTCGACCGACTGATTGAACAGCTGGTCGCCGCTGCGTGTTGCGGCCGTCCGCGCGCCCCTGGCCGGCTTGCGGGCAGCCGTCGATGAACGCGACTTGAGGCTCCTGGCGATGCTGGACTCGCTGTGCAACTGCTGTCCCCGACAGGATAGCAGAGCCGCGAGCGCAGGCCGCCGCTGCGCGGCGGCAGTCCGGTCACACCGCGACGCAGACGTTGCGGCCCTTGTTCTTCGCCTGGTAGAGCGCCGCGTCGGCGCGATCGAACACCGTGTCCGCGGTGTCGCCGGTGCGCAGCGCCGTCAGTCCGCACGACACCGTGACCCGCACCGGGGTACCGTGGAAATGAAATCGCAGCGACTCGACCGCGACCCGCATCTCCTCGGCCGCCAGCAGCGCATCGGCAAGATCCGCGCCGACCAGCAGGCTGACGAACTCCTCGCCGCCGAAACGCGCGAAGAAATCGACCTCGCGCCGCCCGCGGCTGAGCGCCACCGCGACTTCGCGCAACACCGCATCCCCGCCGCGATGCCCGCAGGCATCGTTGATCGACTTGAAGCGATCGATGTCCCAGACCAGGATCGATACCGGATGCTGGAAGCGCTTCCAGCGCGCAAGTTCCTCGGCGAAGCGCTCATCGAATGACACCCGGTTGTTGACCCGGGTGAGCGTATCGATGCGCGAGCGCTGTTTTTCCAGGTCCAGGTTGCGGCTCAGCTCGCGCGACTCTTTCTCCAGCACCGCCAGCCGTGAATGCATGCGCTCCGACCGGGCGGCATTCTCGGCGTAGCGATTGCGCTCGCGCTCACGAAAATCCCTGACATTGCTCGCCACGGCCTCCAGTCGCTCGGTCACCATCGCCCGCAGCGCCGGCAGGTCATCGTGAGTCTGCACGTCATTGGTCAGGCGCGTCATCTGTGCCAGCAGGTCGATGTTGAGCGTCTCCTGGTCGTCGTGGTGGCGCTCGCGCTCGGCGCTCTCACCCGACAGGAAGTGCACCATCTCGCTCAGGCGCTGGGTCACCTGTGCCAGCGTCACCACCGCCTCGGAGCGCTCACGCGCGATCGCTGCGGTGTGCTCGGCCACCAGGTCCCCTACACGCACAAGCACCGCGGCCAGCCCGGCATCGTCCGCGGCAGCCGCCAGATCCGTGCGCAGCGCCGCCAGATCGGCAGCGCGCGCATCTGACTGGCCGAGGCGCTCGAGCAGCAGCTCGACCGCCCGGCAGCTCGACTGCCAGCGCCGCTCCGGCGCGGCCATCTCCCGCACCTCGGCGCTGGCAGCGCCGGCCGGCTCCGCAGCGACTGGCGCCGACGGCGTGGACGGTGCTGCCGCTGCCGCTCGCGGCGGCGGCGTCGGCGGCGGCACCACGGTGGCCGACTTCTCCATCGCCATCACCGCGCCGGTGAGCGAATCAAACAGTTTCCGCAGCTGCTCCTCGTCGGCATCGCGACGGGTCGCCGTGGAGATGCCCTCGAGCTGTGTATCCAGCCGCGGATCATGGCCCATCGCCACGGCGCACAGGCGCAGCACCAGCCGCCGCAGGATCTGCTCGATCCCGCGCAAGCGGCGTTCCTCGTTCTCCATCTCACGCAGCGCGTCGAGATGTCTTTTTCTCCAGTCGACGGCTTCGGCCACGCGACACTCACCTATGGTTGTGGTCAACCAGGCTATCGGCAGCAAATCGCCTGACTTGAGCCGCGCAGCTATAGGCGGTGGTCCCTGTCCAGAAATTTCAATGACTTAGCGCGTCGATGGCAACAAGCGCGCGCTGCACCGGCCGGCTGGGGCCGATGGCGGCAGCGACCCGCGCTATTCTTCCTGTGTTGCCGGCGGCACATCACACAGGAGCGATGCACCCATGAAGGACACCCCGGTCTGGCTCATCACCGGCTGTTCCACCGGCTTCGGCCGCGAACTCGCCCGCCAGCTGCTGGCCCGCGATTACCGCACTGTCGTGACGGCCCGCAAGCTCGCCGACGTCGCCGATCTCGCAGCCTCGGCCAATGCCCTGGCGCTCAAGCTGGACGTGACCGACCAGAACCAGGTCGCCGCCGCGGTCAGCACAGCGGAAGAAAAATTCGGGCGCATCGACGTGCTGGTGAACAACGCCGGCATCGGCTACTTCGCGGCCATCGAGGAGAGCGAGGACGCGCAGATACGCCGCATGTTCGAGATCAACTTTTTCGGTCTGAGCCGCATGATTCATGCGGTGCTGCCGGGCATGCGCCAGCATCGCAACGGCATGATCGTCAACATCGCCTCGATCGGCGGTCTGCGCTCGTTTCCGGCCGTGGGCTACTACAACGCCACCAAATACGCGGTCGAAGGCCTGTCCGAGGCACTGTGGCAGGAGGTCGAGCCGCTCGGCATCAAAGTGATGGTCGTCGAGCCCAGCGGCTTTCGCACCGACTGGGCCGGGCGTTCGGCAGATGAAAGTCCGCTGCAGATCGCCGATTACGCAGCGACCTCGGGCGCATGGCGCGCCCAGGTCCGCGCCGCCTCCGGCAAGCAGGCGGGCGACCCGGTTCGTGCCGCCACGGCAATCATCAAGGCGGTCGAATCCGAGCACCCGCCGCACCATCTGCTGCTCGGCAACGCCGCCTTCGATCTGGCCAGCGGCAAGCTCGCCGAGCTGCGCAAGGAGTTCAGCGCCGGGGAGGCGGTGGCGCGCGCGGCGGACTTCCCGCCGCACGAGCGCTGAGCGGCCTGCGACGGCGCCCGCGCCAGGCGCTGGCGCACGCTAGCTGATGAGCCGCTTGCGGATCGACAACAGTTCGCGCCTGCGCGCGCTGCTGCTCTTCGGATAGGCCATCTTCAGCTCATCCAGCGTGTCGACGATGATGCGCGAGACGATCAGCCGGGAATTTTTCTTGTCGTCGGCCGGAACGACGTACCAGGGCGCCTCCCGGGTGCTGGTGGCACTGAGGCATTCCTCATAGGCCTTCATGTACTGCTTCCAGTAACCGCGCTCCTCGACGTCGGCCAGGCTGAATTTCCAGTTCTTCTGCGGATCATCGATGCGTTCCAGGAAGCGCTTGCGCTGCTCATCCTTGGACAGGTGCAAGTAGAACTTGATGACGCGCGTGCCGTTGGCGTGCAGATGGCGTTCCAGATCCACTATCGAGCGATAGCGGTCGTGCCAGATGACGTTCTCCTTCGATGGCACGTCCGGCAGCCCTTCGGAGCGCAGGATCTGCGGGTGCACGCGTACGATCAGCACCTCCTCGTAGTAGGAGCGATTGAAGATGCCGATCGTGCCGCGTTCGGGCAGCGCGCGCGTGGTGCGCCAGAGAAAATCGTGCTGCAGCTCCGCGGCGCTGGGATGCTTGAAGCTGAACACCTGGCAGCCCTGCGGATTGACCCCCGACATCACGTGCTTGATGGCGCCGTCCTTGCCGGCCGCGTCCATCGCCTGGAAGATCACCAGTAGCGCGTGGCTGTTGGCCGCATACAGCAGCTGCTGCAGCGAGCTGAGCTGCGCGACGTGATCCTCGAGCAGTTTTTGATACTGCTGTTCTGATTTGTAGGCGGCAGCCACCTTCGTCGGCCATTTGTGCAGCTTGACGTCGTGGCCTTCGCGCACGCGAAAATCCTTCGGATCAATCTTCATGGCGAGCCTCTTGCGATGGAACCAGCACCGCCGCGCCTTCGAAGCGGCCGGCGCGCAGATCCGCCAGCGCCTGGTTGGCCTGTTGCAGCGGATAGGCCGTGGTCTGGGTGACGATACCGATTTCCGGCGCCAGGCGCAGGAACTCCAGCCCGTCCTTGCGGGTGAGATTGGCGACCGACACCAGCTGGCGCTCTTCCCACAGCAACCGGTAGGGGAACGCCGGGATGTCGCTCATGTGGATGCCGGCACACACGACGCGGCCACCCTTGCGCACCGCCCTGAGCGCCAGCGGCACCAGATCGCCGATGGTCGCGTAGATGATGGCTGCATCGAGCGGCTCGGGCGGCAGTTGATCCGATCCGCCCGCCCAGACGACGCCCAGGCTGCGCGCAAAGCGCTGCGTCGCCAGATCGCCCGGCCGCGTGAAGGCAAACACCGAGCGCTGCTGCCAGCGCGCCACCTGCGCCACGATGTGCGCCGCGGCGCCAAACCCATACAGTCCCAGGCGCTTGCCGTCTCCGGCCATCGCCAGCGACCGCCACCCGATCAGGCCCGCACACAGTAACGGCGCCAGCGCCACCGCATCGCCGGATTCTCCAAGCGGAAACGCATAGCGCGCATCGGCGATCGCCGCGGTGGCGTAGCCACCGTCCCGGGTATAGCCGGTGAACAACGGCGCATCGCACAGGTTCTCCTGGCCACTGCGGCAGTACCGGCACACCCCGCAGGTGTGTCCCAGCCACGGAATGCCCACGCGCTGGTCAACTTGCAACCCGTCCACGCCTGGCCCGATGGCATCGATCCGGCCGACGATTTCATGACCGGGAATGATCGGCAGTTTTGGATCCGGCAGTTCGCCATCCACGACGTGCAGGTCGGTACGGCAGACGCCGCACGCGTGCACGCGCACGCGGATTTCACCCGCTGCGGGCGCACGCGCGGCAAGCTCGGTCCAATCCAGGACGCCGTGCAACTGCTTCAGTACCATCGCGTGCATCGTGATCCAGATCCAGTTCGCCGCCTGATTGCGTACGCCAGCGTACAGACCGGTCAAGGCCGGGAGGCCTATGGTATCCGCAGGCTGAACAATATCGATAGCTGGAGATACCGATGCTGGAAACCATTGCCATCCTGCTGCTGATTCTCTGGCTGCTGGGCATGGTGTCCGCCCACACCTTTGGTGGCTTCATTCACGTCCTGCTGGTGATCGCGGTGGTCGTGGTGCTGGTGCGCATCATCCGCGGGCGCAACCCCCTGTAAGTGTCGCCTCGATGATCACCCAGCCTGCGCCCAGCCGATTATCGGCCTCGCGCATGCGACGCAAGCGACGGCATGGGACGCGAAGACGCTGCTGGTCGATAGGAGGGATGTGGTGCCGCACGGGCATCGGGCCGGCAATAGAAACCTGCATAGTATCCGAGGCCGGCGCCGCCATCCTAGCCGCCGCCGACTACGCACCCGGCAATCGCCGCGAACGCTGTCACGATCAATACGCGAATAGCGCGAGACTACACTAGCGTCATTTCGGGCCGGCGCAGCCCTATTGCGATAGCGCCTCGAAACCGGACACCACGTCGAACAGTTCCTCATCGATCGAGCTCTGCCGCAAGCGGTGAAAGCTTGCATTCATGTCGATCAGCAATTCATCGATGTTCTTCTCCGCCCGCTGCATCGCTGCCAGGCGGCTCGCATTCTCGCTCGCCAGCGACTCGGCGCAGGCGCGGAATATCGATACGAACAGATATTCCCCGACCAGCGCCTGCAATGTCACCGCGCCCGTGCCCAGCACCTCGGGCAGTTCCTGGGTCGGCCAGCGCCGCTTCATCAGTGTGCTGTGCCAGGCCGCATCCAGTGGCAGCAGTCGTTCGCTCACCGGGGTGTAGATTGCGCCCATGGTCGGGCGGTTGTGGAACAGGTACAGCTCGGCAGCAGCCGCGTGCGCACTGAGCACGTCGGTGCGCTGCAGGATCTGCCCGACCAGCGTCGTGATCGCGCCCACCGAGGCCGGGACTTCGAACACGCCGGCGGTCGCAATACCGGCATCGGCAAGGCGCGCCTGCACACGCTCGCCGACCGCCCAGACCTGGCCGACGCCGGAGAATTTCGCCAGCGTCGCGACGGCGCAATCGGCAATTGCGTCGTTGAATTGTCCCACCAGGCCCTGGTCGGAGCCGAATACGATCGCACCGATATTGGCCGGCACGCTGGCCCGCGTGCCGACGAGCTGCTGCGCGCTCGCGGGCGCGTCGGCCTGCCGCAAGCACGCGCTCAGGCCCAGCTCAACCGAGCGCTGGTAGTCGGCCAGTGCGCCGACTGATTTCTCATATTGCGTAATGCTGGCGGCGGCCACCGCCTTCATCGTGCGCACTACCGATCGCAGCTCGCCGGCACTGCCGATCTTGCGCCGCAGTGCGGCACTCGAGTCGCTCACGGCTTGGCGCCTGCCACGCCGGTATCGACGCCAGGCGCGGCGGTGGCCGCGGGCTGAAAACGCTCGAGCGCCCGGGCGGCGCTGGCAATGATCGCCGCACGATCTTCATCGCCCAGTTTCTGATCCGTGCCCAGCCGCTCGCACAGCGCTGCCGGCAGCTCGGCGGCCGCCTCGCGCAGCGCCTGCTCGGCCTCGGGAATCTGCGCCAGTGGCACCCGATCGAGCAGTCCGGCCGTCAGTGCCAGCAGCACGCCGATCTGCGCCGGCACTGATACCGGCGAGTACTCGGACTGCTTCAGGCAGGCCCGGATGCGCCGGCCGTGCTCGATGACATTGCGCGTATTCTCATCCAGCCGGGCGCCGAATCGCGCAAAGCTCTCCAGCTCCTCGAACTGTGCGTACGCCAGCTTGAGATCGCCTGCGACCGCGCGATAGGCCGCGCGCTGGGCCTTGCCACCGACCCGGGAGACCGACTTGCCGACGTCGACCGCCGGCAAGATCCCGGATTCGTACAGCGACGGCGACAGGTAGATCTGCCCGTCGGTGATGGAAATCAGGTTGGTCGGTATATAGGCGGAGATATCCTGCGCCTCGGTTTCAACGATCGGCAGCGCGGTGAGCGATCCGCCGCCGCGCTCCTTGTCCAGGTGGGTGGCGCGCTCCAGCAGCCGCGAATGGATATAAAAGATATCTCCCGGGAACGCTTCGCGTCCCGGCGGGCGGCGCAGCAGCAGCGACAGTTCGCGGTAGGCGCGCGCGTGATTGGTCAGGTCGTCATAGACGATCAGTACATCGCGCCCCTGATCCATGAAGTGCTCGGCGATGCTGGTCGCAGCGTACGGGGCGATGTAGGTCAGGCCGGGCGCATCATTGCCGGCAGTGACGATCACGACGGTGTAGTCCATCGCGCCTTTGGCGCGCAACCCGGCGATCACCTTGGCGACGCCGGACTCGCGCTGGCCGATGGCGCAATAGACACACAGTACGTTCTGGCCGCGCTGGTTGAGAATTGCATCCAGTGCAATGGCCGTCTTGCCGGTCTGGCGATCCCCGAGTAGCAGTTCCCGCTGCCCGCGGCCGATCGGGATCAGCGCGTCGATGACTTTCAGCCCGGTCTGCAGCGGTTCCGTGACCGGTGCGCGCTGCATGATCGGCGGCGCCGGCCGCTCGATCGGCAGGCGCTGGCCGCCGACCACGGCCCCTTTGCCGTCCAGTGGCCGGCCGAGCGGATCGATCACGCGCCCCAGCAGTGCGTCGCCGACCCCCACGTCCATCACGCGGCCGGTGCGTTCGACTTCATCGCCCGCCTGCAGGTGCCAATAGTCGCCCAGCAGCACCACGCCGATCTCGGTTTCATCGACGTTGAACGCTATCCCGGATACCCCGCCGGGAAAACTGAGCAGCTCTTCGGAACCGACGCCCGGAATGCCCGTCACGCGGGCAATGCCCGTCGACACGTTGGTGATGGTTCCCACTTCGCGCAGCTTGAGCGGGGCGCTGAAAGCCTCGCGCGCACGCGTCAACTGCGTGAACGTATTGTTCAGCGCGGACTGCAGACCATCCGCGCTCGCATTCATCGGCCGGCGCCCTGCGCCGCGGCCGGCGCGACCGGTGCGGCCGGTGCGGCCGGCGGCGATGGCGTGACCGGCGCTGCAACGCTGTCGCCAACGCTCTTCTGCAGCGCGCCCAGATAATCCGCGATGCTCCAGGCGAGCTTGCGTCCGTTAGCGCTGAGTTCCACGCCGCTGATCAGACCCGGCACGGTCTGGTAGCTCGGCCGGGCGGCGGCGCCGCAGATCTCGGTAACCGCCTGCTCGATGGCGCCGCGCTGCTGCGCCGGCAAATCGTAGGCGCTACGTACCACGACTGTCCCGGCGGCCGCAGCGCCGGCCGCGGCCAGCAGCTTGCGGTCGGGGTCACTGAGCGCTCGAAGCCGCTCAATGAAGACGTGCAGCATGGCGTCTTCAAGGCTCGCGGAGCCCAGGTCCGCCAGCACCTTGCGCGCGATCGCAAACACCTCGTCGCATGTTCTGCGCGCCAGCTCGCCGCTCAGGATCTGCTGTTCGCTGTGCATTGCATCCTCGAGCCGCGCGCGCAGCGCATCCGCATCCTTGCGCGCCTGCTCGAGCAGGCGCTGCTGCTCGAGCTTTGCCTCCTCGCTGGCCTTGGCGAGCAGCAGCGCGCGCTGCGCATCGAATTCCTTGTTCTTGCGGTCGAATTCATCGCGCTCGCTGGTCGCGGCCGCCTGCTTGCTGGCAGCGTCCGCCAGCTGCATGGCAATGCGCTGTTCGCGCGCGCTGATCGCGTTGAGCACTGGCTGGTACAGGTAACGCTTCAGCAACCAGACCAGGATCAGGAAATTGAGCGCCTGGGCAATGACCGTGAACCAATCGATCAGCACGGGCTACTTCCCGGCGGCGTGCGCAATCACACTGTTCCAGAATGGATTGGCGAACATCAGGATCATCGAGACCACGAAGCAGTAGATGGCCGTGGATTCGATCATCGCCAGTCCCACGAACAGCGTGCGCGTGATGGTCGCGGATGCATCGGGCTGCTGGGCCAATGAGCTGAGCGCAGTTGCCACCGCCCTGCCCTCACCGAGCGCGGGACCGAGCACACCGATGCCGGTGGTCATGCCGGCGGTGACGATCGACGCCACCGCAATAATGGTCATGCTGTCCAAGGTGCCTCCTAACGTCAGGTATGTTCATCGCTCGATGCGTCGGCGCCGGAGCCGGGCCCGGAGCCGGGCCCGGGGCCGGGGCCGGGGCCGGGGCCGGCGGCGCGCGGCTGGCGCGCAAGTTCGCTGGTACGCGTTGCGGCAGCGATGTACACCGCCGCGAGAATGCTGAAAATATAGGCCTGCACCATCCCGGTCAGCAGGCCGAGCAGCGTCATTACCAGCGGAAAGAAGAATGGTGTAAGGGTGAGCAGGATGGCGATGATCATCGATCCGCTCATCATGTTGCCGAACAGCCGCACCGCCAGCGCCAGGGTGCGTGAGAACTCACTGATGATATTGAACGGCAGCATGATGACTGTCGGCTGCAGGTACGAGGCGAGGTAGCTGCCCAGGCCCCGTTCGAGGATGCCAAACAGCGGCACGGCTACCAGCACGCACAGCGCAAGTGCCGCCGTCGTTGACAGCGAGGCGGTCGGCGGCTCGTAGCCGGGAATGATGGTGCACAGTGCCGCCGTCGCCAGCAACAGGAACAATGTGCCCAGGAACGGCAGGTAACTACGCGGTCGGCTCAACCCCACCGCTTCGATCTGCTGCTCGATGCCGGTGACGATGATTTCCAGGAAGTTCTGCCAGCGCGAGCGCTCCGGGGCGAACGACAGCCGGCGCGTGATCAGTTTCGAACCTGCCGCGAGCGCGAACATCAGGCACCAGGTATAGGCAATGGTCGCGTTGAGCTTGAACGCTCCGTGCTGCCACAGAACCAGCTGGTCGGGACTAAGACGCATAAGTGGCCACCGCGGTAAAGCGGGTGACAATCAGGCGCGCCAGCACGAAGCCGGCGAGACACAGCAGCAGCCTTTCCCAGGAGCCGTGCGCAACCAGGTAGAAGCCGAGCAGCGCGACACCGGTTCGCAGCAGCAGGCTGGCAAAGAACCACAGCGCCACCTGTCGCGCCGCGACACCGCGTACGACGGTCCACCACAGGCCGCCGAAATAGAACACCCCGAGCGCAACACCGGCCGCGAGCGCCAGCAGCGCGGCCGACAGTTCAATCATTGCTGCTCTCCCTGCTGATCCAATGCCAGGCGTTCCAGCAGCCCAGGATCAGGCCCGCGATCAGCAGCGCCATGGTCCAGGAATGGGCCCCCGGGTGGCGCCGGTCCAGCCAGATGCCGAGCGCCACGCCCAGCAGCGTCGGCACCGTGACCGACCAGCCGATGAGACCCATCATGCCCAGCCCCGACCATACGATGCGGCTGCGCCAGCGCTGCGCCTGCAGCTTGCGCGCCACGCTGGCATCGACCTGCCGCCGGAATTGCGCCAGATCCGGTGTCCGCTCGGTGATGGATGGCCTAGGCACGATGCAGTGCCGCCAGCCGGCTGACCAGGTTGGATTCGATCTTGACCAGCGATGAGCGCAGGCTGCGCTCCTGCTCGTCGAGTTCGATGAATTCACGCGTCACCGCGGCGCGCAATTGACCGAGGTCGCTGCCAGCCACGGCCCTGCGTACCGAGATCAGCACCTGCGGCCCGGTCTTGACCAGTACGCCTTCATCGACAGCGACATAGGTTTCCTGTTGGCCCTCGCACTGATAGATCAGGATTCCCGGCACCAGCGCCGCCACGCAGTCCAGGCGCCGCGGCAACAACCCGAACGATCCGGCGCGCGTCTGCGCAACGATGCGCGCAACCTCGCTCTCGTCGGCGAACACCCCGAACGGCAGCAGCACCTTAAGATGCATGAACATCGGCGTCCTGGTGCGATGGCGCTGTCGACGTCACCGGCTTCGCGCTCGCCTGTGCCTCGTCGATGGCGCCGATCATGTACATCGCACGCTCCGGATAATCCTTGAATTCATCCCGCAGGATGCGCTCGCAGCCGTCCAGTGCATCCTTGCGGCTCACCAGCTTGCCCTTGATGCCGGTGAACTGCTCCGTGGTATAGAACGGCTGCGTCAGGAAGCGCTCCAGCAGGCGCGCGCGTCCGACCACCTTGCGATCCTCGGTCGATAGCTGCTCGAGCCCCAGCATCGCGATGATGTCCTTCAGATCCTCGTACTGCGCCAGCGTGCGCCGGATCTGCTGCGCGATGCCATAGTGGCGTTCGCCGACGATCCCGGGCGTCGCCATGGTCGAATTGGATTGCAGCAGGTCCACGGCCGGGAACAGGCCCTCGCTCGCGCGCTTGCGCGACAGCACGATGGACGCCGACAGGTGTGAAAACGTATGCACCGCGGCCGGGTCGGTCAGGTCGTCGGCCGGCACGTACACCGCCTGGATCGATGTGATCGCACCGGCCTCGGTGTTGGCAATGCGCTCTTCCAGCCCGGCCAGCTCAGTCGCCAGCGTCGGCTGATAGCCCAATCGCGACGGCATCTGCCCCAGCAGGCCCGAGACCTCCATGCCGGCCTGGATGAAGCGAAAGATGTTGTCGATCAGCAGCAGCACGTCGCGATGCTCATCGTCGCGGAAATACTCAGCCATGGTCAGCGCGGCATGGCCGACGCGGAAGCGCGCGCCGGGAGGCTCGTTCATCTGCCCGAAAATCATCACCATGTTGGGCAGTACCCCGGCATCCTTCATGTCCCGGTGCAGTTCCTCGCCCTCGCGACAGCGCTCGCCGATGCCGCAGAAGATGCTGACACCGTCCTGGTGGCCTACCATGTTGTGGATCAACTCGGTGAGCAGCACGGTCTTGCCTACCCCGGCGCCGCCGAACAGGCCGGCCTTGCCGCCGCGCTCGAGCGGCACCAGCACGTCGATCACCTTGATGCCGGTTTCGAAGATCTCCGATTTGGTCGAGCGTCCGGCCAGCGGCGGCGGATCGCGATGCACCGAACGCAGTTCAATCCCGGTCGGCACCGGCTCGCCATCGATGGTGTTGCCGAACACATCGAACATGCGCGCGAGAATGGCATGGCCGACCGGCGCCTGCAGCGGGCCGCCGCTGTCGATGACGCTCATGCCGCGCGCCAGGCCCTGGGTGGCGCTGAGGCCGATGCAGCGCACCGTGTGCGGATCGATCTGTGCCAGCACCTCGACCATGACCCGCCCGTCCGCACCGGTGCGCAGCAACGAGTAGACCGGCGGCAGCCGTGCCTCGAAGCGCACATCAACGACGCTGCCGCGTACCGAGGCCACGGTGCCGACGTTGGGGGAACTGTCAGGTTTGTTCATAGGGCGGCTGGCACCGGTCGGCGCTCCCCGGCGTCAGCTCGCGGCGCTGGCTGCGCTGCCGGACTGCCAGCGCCAGTTGCGGATTTCCGGCATGTCCTGGCCGTGCCGGTCGATGTACTGCTTGTGTTCGATCAGCTTGTCCTTGAGCTGCTGCTTCACGTAGTCGCCGGCGCTGCCGGTCTGCGGCAGGCGGTCGATGGTGTCCATCACCAGATGGAAGCGGTCCAGATCATTCAGCACCGTCATGTCGAACGGCGTGGTAATCGTGCCTTCCTCCTTGTAGCCGCGGACATGGAAGTTGTCATGGTTGGTGCGGCGGTAGGTCAGCCGATGGATCATCCACGGGTAACCGTGATAGGCAAAGATGACCGGCTTGTCGCGAGTGAACAATGCATCAAAATCCGCATCGCTCAACCCGTGGGGGTGCTCGCTCTGGGGCTGCAACTTCATCAGGTCGACCACGTTGACGACACGGATTTTCAGGCCCGGCAGGCGCTCGCGCATGAGCGACACCGCGGCCAGCGTTTCGAGCGTGGGCACGTCGCCGCAGCAGGCCATCACCACATCGGTCTGTCCGCCCTGATCGTTGCTGGCCCACTGCCAGATGCCGACGCCCTCGGTGCAGTGTTTGGCGGCGGCATCCATGGTCAGCCACTGCGGCGATGGATGTTTGCCTGCAACCACGACGTTGACGTAATGGCGGCTCCTCAGGCAGTGGTCGATCACCGACAGCAGGCAGTTGGCATCCGGCGGCAGATAGACACGCACGATCTCCGCCTTCTTGTTGACCACGTGGTCGATGAATCCGGGATCCTGGTGCGTGAATCCGTTGTGGTCCTGCCGCCAGACATGCGACGACAACAGGTAATTGAGCGAGGCGATCTTGCGCCGCCACTCCAGCCCTGACGTGACCTTGAGCCATTTGGCATGCTGGTTGAACATCGAGTCGACGATGTGGATGAAGGCCTCATAGCAGTTGAACAGTCCGTGGCGGCCGGTAAGCAGATAGCCCTCCAGCCAGCCCTCGCACTGGTGCTCGCTGAGCATCTCCATGACGCGTCCGGTGGGAGCAAGAAACTCATCGTTGGGGAGCGTCGCGGCATCCCACTGGCGCCGGGTCGCTTCAAACACCGCTTCCAGTCCGTTGGACAGCGTCTCGTCGGGACCGAACAGCCGGAAGTTGCGCTGCGGCTCATTCAACTTGATGACATCGCGCAGGAATTTTCCCAGTACATGGGTGTCGCCGATGCCGGGGGCTCCGGGTACCGGCACGTCGGCCGCGTAGTCGCGAAAATCCGGCATCCTCAGGTCGCGCAGCAGCAGACCGCCGTTCGCGTGTGGGTTGGCGCCCATGCGGCGGGCGCCTTCCGGCGCCAGTGCGGCCAGTTCCGGCCGCAGGCGGCCGCGCTCATCGAACAGTTCCTCCGGCTTGTAGCTTCGCATCCAGCTCTCGAGCTGCGCCAGGTGCTGCGGGTGCGCCGCATCCACCGACAGCGGTACCTGGTGCGCGCGAAACGTGCCCTCGATTTCAAGGCCATCGACTATTTTCGGTCCGGTCCAGCCCTTGGGCGATCGCAGCACGATCATCGGCCAGCGCGGGCGCGCGGCATCGTTGTTCTGGCGTGCGTTGCCCTGGATGCGCCGGATATCCTCGATCGCGCGGTCCAGGGTGGCGGCCATCGCCTGGTGCATCAGCTCGGGCTCGTGTCCCTCGACGAAGTACGGCGTCCAGCCGCAGCCGCGCATGCACTGCTCCAGCTCTTCGCGCTCCATGCGCGCGAACACCGTCGGGTTGGCGATCTTGTAGCCGTTCAGGTGCAGGATCGGCAGCACGGCACCGTCGGTGACCGGATCGAGAAACTTGTTGGAATGCCAGGCGGTGGCCAGCGGCCCGGTCTCCGCCTCGCCATCGCCGATCACGCAGCCGACGATCAGTCCCGGGTTGTCGAGTACCGCCCCGAACGAGTGGCTGAGCGAATAGCCCAGCTCGCCGCCTTCATGGATAGATCCCGGGCATTCGGGCGAGACGTGACTGGGAATTCCGCCCGGAAATGAAAACTGTATGAACAGCTTGCGCAGCCCGGCTTCGTCCTGGCTGATGTTGGGATAGATCTCGCTGTAGGTACCCTCGAGATAGGTATTGGCCACCAGCGCCGGACCGCCGTGACCGGGACCGGCGACGTAGATCATGTCGAGGTCGTACTTGCGAATCACTCGATTCAGGTGCACATAGATGAAATTCTGTCCGGGAGTCGTGCCCCAGTGCCCCAGCAGCATGTGTTTGATATCGGCGAGCGTCAGCGGACGCTGCAGCAATGGATTGTCATACAGGTAGATCTGCCCCACCGACAGGTAGTTCGCCGCGCGCCAGTAGGCATGAATGCGCGACAATAGTTCCGCCGGCAGCGGCTGTTGCGCGTTCGGCATGGAGTCATCGGTCATCGCGGTGTTCCTTTCGATAAGCGCTGTTGGGCGTAAAGGGTTTGCACCGCACCGCAGCCGTTCGCACCCAGATTAGGTGCCGGGTTCAGCAGCGTCTGTACGCAAACGTACTTACCGTAGCAGCGGCGCTAAGGCGCCGCCCCCAGGGCGGCACTGACGATGCCCTGGGCTTCCTCCAGCACGCGCTGCAGGTGATCGGCGCCGCGGAAACTCTCCGCGTACACCTTGTAGATGTCCTCGGTTCCGGATGGGCGCGCCGCAAACCAGCCGTTGTCGGCAATGACCTTCAGGCCACCGATCGATGCCCCATTTCCGGGCGCCTGGGTGAGAATGCTCCGAATCGGCTCACCGGCGAGCTGCTTCGAGCGCACCTGCTGCGGCGAGAGTTTTGCCAGCAGCGCCTTTTGCGCCGGTGTCGCCTGCGCATCCACGCGATCGCTGAGACATTCACCGAACTCAGCCGTCAGCTGCTGGTAGGCGGCGCCCGGGTCACGTCCCAGCCCGGCACTGATCTCGGCCGCGAGCAGGGCCGGCACGATGCCGTCCTTGTCGGTGGTCCAGACGCTGCCGTCCCGGCGCAGGAATGTCGCCCCGGCGCTCTCCTCACCGCCGAAGCCCAATGACCCATCGAGCAGCCCGTCGACAAACCATTTGAAGCCGACCGGGACCTCGTACAACCTGCGGCCGAGTCTGGCCGCCACGCGATCGATCATGTGGCTGCTCACGATCGTCTTGCCCACCGCGGCGTCGGCACGCCACTGCGGCCGATGCTGGAACAGGTAGTCGATTGCAACCGACAGGTAATGGTTGGTGGGCATCAGGCCGCTGCCGCGGGTCACGATGCCATGCCGGTCATGATCGGTGTCGCAACCAAACGCAATATCGAAGCGATCCTTCAGCGCGATCAGTCGCCGCATCGCATAAGAAGATGACGGATCCATCCGGATCTTGCCGTCCCAGTCAAGCGTCATGAAGCGGAACGTCGGATCCACCTCGTCGCTGACCACCGTCAGCTCGAGGCCGTAGCGTTCGGCAATCGGGCCCCAGTAATGCACGCCGGCGCCGCCCAGCGGATCGACCCCCATGCGGATTTTCGCGCCGCGAATGGCAGCCATGTCGATGACGTTGCCGAGATCGCCGACGTAGCCGCCCAGGTAGTCGTGCCGGTGGGTGCTCGCACTGCGCAGCGCCTGGTCGACGCCAATGCGCTTGACGCCCGACAGCCCTGCCGCCATCAGCTGGTTGGCGCGGTCCTGGATCCAGCCGGTGACGTCGGTATCCGCCGGGCCGCCGTTGGTAGGGTTGTACTTGAATCCGCCGGCGTCGGGCGGATTGTGCGAGGGCGTGATCACGATGCCATCGGCAAGTCCGGCGCTGCGGCCGCGGTTGTAGCACAGGATGGCGTGCGACAGCGCCGGCGTCGGCGTGTATTCGTCATCCTGGGACAGCATGATCTCGACACCATTGGCCGCCAGCACTTCGAGCGCACTGGCGATGGCAGGTTCCGACAGCGCGTGCGTGTCCATGGCCAGAAACAGCGGCCCGTCAGTGCCCTGCTGCTTGCGGTACTCGCAGATGGCCTGGCTGATCGATAGCACGTGCCACTCGTTGAAACCGTACAGAAACGGGTTACCCCGATGTCCGGAGGTACCGAACGCCACCTTTTGTTCGGCAATCGCCGGATCCGGCCGGTGCGAGTAATAGGCGGTGATCAGCCGTGCGACGTTGACCAGCATCTGGCGCGGGGCCGGCTGGCCTGCCAGGGGATTGATGCGCTCGTTACTCATGATGGCCGATATCATAGCTGGCCAGATCGCCGATGCCGTCGATCGACAGGTCCGGCGACGGATTCGCGGCCAGCGCCGCAGCGTCAAGTGCAAAGTGCCCCTGGCGCGGGAAGATGGTGGTAACCCGGGCTCCCCAATGCTGCTTCAGCGCCGTCAGGATGCGCACCTTGTCATCCACCATCAGGTATTGACGCGCCGGGTAGGCGCGCTCGACCGCTTGCAGCTGCTGTTCCTTGTGGATGTAGATGAGCACGCGGCCACCGACCGCGTCCCACAGCCCGGCGCGCCTGATCTTTCGTGGCTGCATGACCACATCGCCGTCCGACAGGATGACTGTCGGACCGAGCTGCCCCATGTGTTCGATAGCCGCAAGTGCCCCTGGGTAAACCCGGCTCGCAAACGGATATTCCAGCAGAAACGTGGACACCAGCGGCAGCCGCGTCTCATCCGGCACCTCGAGGCGATAACGCTGCAGGGCGCCGAGGTAATCCGCATAGCCCAGCTGCTCGCGCAGCGCCTCGAAAATCGACCAGTAGCGATCACGCGCTGCCGGACCGAGTTCGCGCTCCAGCAGCTGGCTCAGGTCGTGCTGTACCGCATCGTTGTCGAGCAGCGTGTTGTCTACATCGAACAACACCACTGTCCCGGAGGGCGACCCCATCCGCATCTCCCTTGGCACCTGTGCGCCAGCGTACAGATTGGCCGTGGGCGCTGCATCCCCCGGCGGCCCGCTACCGCTCGCCGACGGAAATTTTTACAATAGCGGGCGGAGAGCCCGGCATGAGCAGCGCCGCCGCCGCAGCTGCCGGCACCTGTCCCGAGTTGCTATTATTCGCTGGCCGCCGCAACAGAACGGCACCGGCCCCACAACAAGGATCCATGCCCATGAAGAAACCTGCCACTGCCAACAAGCAAGACCTCGTGCGCCGGCGTAACGCCCCGTTGGCGACTCCCACCGACCTGAAGGCGGCAGCGACCAGGGATATCACTGCGGCCATGAATGGCATTCTGGCCGATGTCTTCGCGCTCTATCTGAAGACCAAGAATTTCCACTGGCACATGAGCGGTCCGCATTTTCGCGACTATCACCTGCTGCTCGATGAGCATGCCGACCAGATCTACGCGATGACCGATCCGATTGCCGAGCGCATCCGCAAGCTGGGCGGTTCGACGCTGCGCTCGATCGGGCACATCGCCCGCATGCAGCGGCTATCGGACAACGATGCCGAGTACGTCGAGCCGCTCGACATGCTGGCCGAGCTGCGCGAGGACAATAAGACGCTGGTGGGCGAACTGCGCACGGCGCATGACCTGTGTGACGAACACCGCGACATCGCCAGCGCCAGCCTGATCGAGGTGTGGATCGACGAGACCGAGCGCCGCACCTGGTTCCTGTTCGAGGCGTCGCGCGACGGCGATGCCACCGGTCACTGAGCCAGCCACAGCCATCGCCGGCGCACGCACGACTGGCGCCGTGATGAGTGCCCGTTGAGCCGGCGTTGCCTCGGCATCCGCGCGGCCGTTGAATGAACCAGGAGCGCGAAGCTGGCACGCCGATCGGCCAGCCGGAGGTCGCGCCGGCGCGCAGCGTGCTGCTGGTGGATGACGACGATCTGCTGCTCGCGCACCTGGCGGCACAGGTGCAGGCCGCCGGATTCGAGGTGCACACCGCCGCCGACGGCGCCACGGCGCTGGCTTTCCTCGGCCGGCAGTTCACGCCGATCGTCATCACCGACCGCAACATGCCGGGCATGGACGGGCTGGCGCTGTGCCGCGCCATCCGCCAGCAGGCGTGGCCCGGCTATGTCTACATCCTGCTGCTGACGGTGCATGACGAGGAATCCGACATTCTCGCCGGGCTGGAGGCCGGCGCCGACGATTACCTGAGCAAGCGCACTTCTTCGGCGCAGCTGGTCGCGCGCCTGCACACCGCGCAGCGCATCCTGGGGCTGGAGCAGGCGCTGAAGCTCGAACTGGAAGAAAAGCGCCGCCAGTCGCTCACCGACCCGCTGACCGGTGCCAACAACCGGCGCTATTTCGAGCGCCAGCTGCATCAGGACTTCAAGCGCGCGCAACGCGGCGGTGGTCCGCTGTCGCTGCTGATGCTCGACATCGACCACTTCAAGCTCATCAACGATCGCTACGGCCATGCAGCCGGCGACGCGGTGTTGCAGGAGATCGTGCTGCGCATCCATCAGAGCCTGACCCGCGAGACCGACTGGTATGCGCGCACCGGCGGGGAGGAATTCATCATCGTCCTGGCCGACACGCCGGTGACCGGCGCCGCCCAGGTGGCCGAGCGCCTGCGACAGGCGATCGCCGGGGTGCCGGTGGCCACCAATGCCGCCATTATCGCCGTGACGGCCAGCATCGGCGTGGTGGATTTCCAGCCGGGCACGGGCCGCGAGTCGGTGTCGGTGGAGTCGCTGATCCAGGATCTTGACGCGAACTTGTACCTGAGCAAGCAGAACGGGCGCAATCGGGTCACCCTGCCGCAGCCTTCGGCCGGCGGCGGGCGCGCGCAACCCAAATCGCCCGCGCGCCGGCCGCTGCGAACCATCCTCTACACCGACGACGAACCCGACATCCGCCTGATCGTGCAAACCGCACTCGGCCTGGCAGAGGGGCTGACGGTGCACACCGCGGATTCAGGCGAGCGGGCGCTCGAGCTTGCGCACGAGCTGCAACCCGATCTGCTGATGCTAGACGTGATGATGCCGGGCCTTGATGGCCCTGGAACACTGAAGCGTCTGCGCGCCGACCCGGCCATCGCGCGCATACCGGTGATCTTCGTGACGGCAAAGGCGATGCCGGAGGATGTGCTGCGCTTTCGCGCACTCGGGGCGCTGGCAGTGATCGCCAAGCCGTTCGATCCCATGCACCTGCCGGCGCAGGTGCTGGCACTGTGGCAGGCAGGCGCCGATCAACCGCTGCGCGTTACCGACGCTGCCGCGGACCACACCCGGCTGCGTGATCATGTCGCGCAGCTATCGGGAAAGTTCCTGGAGCGCACTGCCGCCCAGGCGCTCACCTTACGGCGGCTGTTCGACAGCCTGCAGGGTGGCGATGCGACCTATGTGAGCGCGATGCACGATATCGCCCACAAGATCCATGGCGGGGGTGCGATGTTCGGTTTTCCGGCGGTCAGCGCGTGCGCCGGTGAGATCGAACGCCTGGTTCAGACCCTGCTCACGGCCAACGCGGGGGCCGACTCGCCGGCCGACCCGAGCGCGCAGTCAGCCACGCGCGAACAGCTGCAGGCGTCCATCCGGCAGCTGGCGGATGTGGTGACTTCGGCCGCGACCGGTCACGCCTCCAGGTGAATCGTGCCGGTTCGCGCCGTGTGATCGTGGATCAATGCCATGATGGTCTCGGCCACGTCAAACTCGGACACACGCGATTTGACGAACGCCGCCGCCACGCGCTGGCGGATCACGCCCGGCATTTCGGTCACCGACAGGATCACCACCGGCAACGGCACTGCCATGCGGTCGATCACATCGAGCAGTGACAGTCCATCGCCGTCGGGCAGCCCTGGATCGATTACCACTGCCGAGTACACATGGTCTTGCAGCAGTCGCTCGGCCGCCTTCAGAGTGCCGGCGCCCACCACCTCGACCTGCCCCGCGAGCGATGCCTGCAGCACGGTGCGCAGGTCCGGATCATTCTCCACGTGCAGCAATCGCATACCCGCTCCCGGCTCGGCGGCCTGCGCGGCGTCGATGGCCATGACCAGCGTGCGCACGCGCGCGGTTTCGGTCGGCTGTACGACTGGAACCGATGCGGATTCAGTGCCGGCGCGCGGCAGCTCGACGAAGAAAATCGTACCACCGCCGCGGCGGCTCTCGAAGTGAATGCGGCCGCCCATCTGCTCGATCAGGGACCTGGAGATCGCCAGTCCCAGGCCGGTGCCGCCGAAATGGCGCCCGGCCGATGATTCCGCCTGCGCGAACTTCTGGAATATCCGGCCGCGAAATTCCTCCGGGATGCCGCTGCCGTCGTCCTCGACTTCGAACCGCACCTGCACGCTGTCGGGCAGCGCCCGCAGCCGCACGCTGGAGCCGGGAGGGGAGAACTTTGACGCATTGGACAGCAGATTGGTAATCACCTGCATCAATCGGTCGGCATCCGCCAGCACCTCGAGTTCCGCGCTCGGCGCCTCGAGGATCAGGGTCACGTCGAATTTGTCGGCGTACGCCTGGTTCATCGCCTGCGCCTGCTTCAACAACGCCGCGACGCCAACGCGGCCGATCAGCAGCTGGCTCTTGCCGGCCTCGATCTTCTCGATGTCCAGGATATCGTTGATGATCAGCACCAGCCGTTCGCAGTTCTGCAGCGCGATCTTCACCATTGGCGCGACTTTTTCCGGCAGCGCACCCATGGCACCGGCGGCAATCAGTCCCAGCGAGCCGCGGATGGAAGTCAGCGGGGTGCGCAATTCATGGCTCACGGTGGCAATGAAATCGCCCTTCAGCCGATCTATTTCCTGGCGCTGGGTGATGTCTTCGAAGTGCGAGACGAAGTAGAGCGGAACGTCTTCCGGGCCGCGCACCAGCGAGACGCTCTCATCGACATGCACCACCTCGCCGCTGCGGCGCAGCAGCCGCATTTCGACGCGATAGGAGGCGAGCTTGCCGGACAGCACGTCGGCCACTAGTGCCTGGTCCTTGCCGATGTCGTCCGCGTGGGTGATGCCCTGCTGGTTTTTCTCCAGCATCTGCTGCTCGGAATAGCCAAGCATTTCGCACAACGCACCATTGACCTGCAACCAGCGGCCGGTGACCGGATTCACCAGCGCCATGCCGATCGGCGCATCGTCGAATGCGCGGCGGAAGCGTTCCTCGCTCAACCGCAGTTCGCCATCCTGGCGCTTGCGCTTGGTGATGTCCTCGAATACTCCCAGATATCCAATGGTATGGCCGCCGCTGTCGTTCAGTGCCGCCATCGACAGCCACACCGGAAAGCGTGAGCCGTCGCGGCGACGGAAGATCCACTCGTCCTCGTAGCGGTTGCCGCCGCTCAGGTAGGTGGCAAAGGCTCCCATCTTGTCCGTCGGCGCAATGCCCAGAACAATGGCCATCTCCGCAGCGCGCACTCTCATCTCCTCGCCGTCATGCCAAAGCGATGGATCCGCCTTGCCGACCACATCGGCACTGGCATAACCCAGCCAGCGCTCGGCGGTGGCGTTGAACGAGGTGAGCACGCCGTCAAGCCCGGTCGTGGTAATGGCGTAGTTGGCCGAATCCAGGATCGCCGCCTGGAACGCCGATAGCTGCTGCAGCTTCGCATCGATGCGCCGGCGACGCTTGCTTTCGCGGCTCACGGCAATTTGCGCGAATACCAGCAGCAGTGCCGCGACCACGCTTGCCAGCACCAGCAACGCGACGGTATGGCGATAGTTGCGTTCCGCGTCGATGTCGCGCGTCAGCATCTGTCGATGCACCTCATCGGTCAGCGCCTGCAGGCTGTCACGCGCGCGCTTCACCAGCACTTGCCCTTCGCCGGTCGATATCAGTGCGATCGCCGCCTGCTGACCCTGCGTGTCGCGCAGTGCGATCACACGGCGCGAATAGTCGATCATGCGGGAGAGATCCTGCGCCAGCGGCTTGTCGAGCCCCTGTTGCGCGTCATCGTTGCGCGTCAACGTGGTCAGCGCCGCCAATGCCGTGGGCACGGCCTGCGCGCCGCGTTGATAGGACTCCAGCTGCTGCGCCTGCCCTGTCATGACGTAGGCGCTCATGCCGCGCATGGTATCGGTCAGGTCACCGAGCAGCGACTGGGCTGCTACCAGCGCCTCGTAGCTGGTCTTGCGGGCCTGGTAGGAGTTGCGCAGCTCACGCAGGCTGACCACTGCAAGCAGCGCCACGATCGCCATCAGCGTCACCGCGCCGGCAAGCGGCAGCCAGCGCGCAACATTGATCTGGTGACGGTCTGAGACTTCCCACACCCACGCCAGCAGCGCGAGGCTCAGCGCCAACAGCCCGAGCGCGGTGTGCAACGCCATGCGTGTATAGGCGTACCACCCATAGGCCGCTTCGATCCCGGCCAGGAAGCCGCCGAAGGCGAATGCGGCAATCATAACGACCAGGCAGGCGAGCACACCGGCGCTCGCCAGGTGCCACGGCTTGACGCTGTTGACGGCGGACAGCGCCAACCCGGTGGTGCCAAACAAGAAGCAGGCGGCCGTCAGCGGCGACATGCGTCCCGGAAACGAGTTTGCCGGGGTCAGGTAGTCGGAAATCAGCAGCTGGTCGACGAACAAATCGCGCCCGCTGGCGTATTCCACCAGCGTGGCGACCGCGATGGCGCCTGCCACGGCGGCGAACAGCCTGGCAGTGCGCCGACGCCCGGCGGACACCAGCACCACGCTGGCGCCGCACAGCGCGAAGCAAAGCGCGGCATTGAGCTTCATCGCCGGCAGTTGCGGCCCGACCCGGATCAATGCGGGCCAGTGTGCGTACCAGGCGGCGGCGATCAGCAGGCCGAAAGCGGCGATGCAGATTCCGCTTCCGGGCAGCGACCAGGACAGCCAGGATGCGTGCCACGGACCGGATTTTGGCCGTGCCGTGATGGCGGCTGTCACTCGAGCGGCAGTTCGATTCCGGCCGATGTGGGTGCTGAACCCGGATCGCTTCCGGCGCTGCCTGCCGGACTCTGCCCGCCTGCGCGCGGCTGCGATGAGGTGGCGGTAACCGGCTTGGCATACGCGGTACCGACCCCCAGGGCGGCGGCCAGGCCGGCCGCGATGAGCACGTTGCGGTACGAGAGTCTGGACGATGAGGCGTGTCGCATGAGGCTGCTCCGACCACGTAGACCCCAGAGGATCGCCGCATTCACGGCGCCGGTCAGTGCGCTAGCGCACGCAGGGCCTTCGAAAGCCAAGCAGGCTCGCACGTATTGATGTACGGTGAGGCTCGGCTCGTGATCTTTCGCCTTGTCTGCCTTGAGCCTGCTGCGCCGTTCCGGTGCCTGCAGTTGCGCTCAATGTCTGCCACCTCAGAAGCATCGGCGAACCACATTCCCATACGCTTGTGAGTACACCACGTGACCAAATTATTCGTCGGAAACCTGCCCTTCACCGCCACCGAGGCATCGGTGCGCACGCTGTTCGCAGCCCACGGAACGATCGAGTCCATCGCGCTGATCATGGATCGCGATACCGGTCGTCCGCGCGGCTTCGGATTCATCGAGCTGTCGAGCGCCGATGCGGCGCGCGCGATCGAGGCCCTGAACGGCAAGGACTTCGAGGGCCGTGCGCTCAAGGTCAACGAGGCGCAGGAACGCGAGCGCGCCGGCGGCCCACGCCGCTGATGAGATTGCAGCCGACCGGTACCTCCCAAATGCGCTAGCAGGTGCAGCAATGTTCATCCCGAAAATGAGTACAGAGGCCCTCGATGAGGGCAAGTGGTACATGATGGTGGTCGAGGGCAAGACACCCCCGCGGCGCGCCGGCTACTGCGGCGGCGCCTGTACCGGGCACGCCACCGAGGCGGAAGCCAGCGAGCACTTTCTACAGTACCAGCTGGACCGGGAAGTGGATCTGTGGCTCGCCCGGCGCGGCGAGCGCGCCTGCGAGATGTGCGGTGAGCTGACGACGCTGCGGGCGCGACTGGGCCGCAACTCCGAGCTGATCGTGCTGTGCCGCCGGCATCAATCCACCATCAGCCTGCAAACCCTGGCGCGGCGCCGGGTGCCGGCAACGGCCGCACAGGTAGCCTAGCCGCTTCAGGTTCGCGTCGGCGGGGGCAAACATGGGCTGGCGCAAGACCGCAACCTTCCATGCGCCGCAGGAAATTCTGGTCATGACCTGCGATGTCTGCGAACGCGACATCGGCTACGAGGACCAACGGCGGCCGCGCGAGCATTACGAGATCGCGCGCCTGCCCAGCCCGCGCGCGATCGATGAGCAGAATCCGACCGCTTATGTGTGCTCGCCGCAGTGCCTGCGCGCCTTCGCCGCCAAAGCCTCCGGCGAACCGGAGCGGCGGCCGCCGCGCGATGGCAGATTCAAGCCGCGCGGCAAGCCGACCAAGTAGCCGCTAGCCGCCGGCCAGCGGCGCCGCCGCGACCGTTTTCGCAGCCGCAGCCGGCGCAGCATCCGCCCCCCGCTCGAGCTCCGGCGGCACGTACGGCAGCACCTCCAGCACCTCACCGGCCGCGATACGCTGCTGCGTGCGCCGCCAGAATTCGGGCTGATAAAGGTCGGCGTGGGCGCTCAGGTACTGTTCGCGCAGCGCGCCGGACATGCCCAGGAAGCTCAGCAGCGTCTCCGGGAA
>Ga0181537_10000219_pt1 | contig 53503 bp, 47 predicted proteins | sample PEATcosm2014_Bin_39_FD_119765 | JGI IMG/M metagenome (GOLD analysis project Ga0181537, IMG submission 119765) | Peatland microbial communities from MTU Mesocosm Facility, Houghton, MI, USA - PEATcosm2014_Bin23_10_metaG | ecosystem: Environmental > Terrestrial > Soil > Wetlands > Peat | place...
CGGCCATCCGGCTCGCCATCGTCAGCCTCATCATTCGATCAAACCCTCTGCGGTGTCCGAACTGCCGCATGTGGATCAGCGTAAAAAAGCAGCGTGAGTAAATCTGCCAAAGTAGTGCTAGGCACGTCGCGGCAAATTCCGCATAGTAAAACGCTTACAGGCACCAAAGCATTGGAAGGAGACTGCGATGTCATCGCTCTATGGCAACCTCGACAAGGCAAGGCCCTATGTTCTGAGCTTTCTGCGTATCCTTGTGGCTTTGTTGTTCGTTGCGCACGGTACGCAGAAATTTTTCGGATTTCCCGCGGCCGGTCCATCGCTGACGCCGCTACTCACCGTCCAGGCCGCTCTCGAACTCATCGGCGGCATTCTTCTTGTCCTCGGCGTGTACACGCGTTTCGTTGCCTTCATCCTGTCAGGCGATATGGCGGTCGCCTATTTCATGGCGCACTTTCCGAAATCGTTCTTTCCGTCCGCCAACGGCGGCGATGCCGCCGTCCTGTACTGCTTTGTCTTCTTCTACCTGATTTTTGCAGGCGGTGGCGCGTGGAGCGTCGATCGCGCGTTTTTGAAGCAGGAGTAGGGCAAAAGCGCCTAGCCATACCGCGGCGCCGGCAGCCGCCGGTAGGGGGGATATACCGGGTCCCACATCTTCGCCTTGACCACGGCGGCGAGGTCGGCGTCCGCCAATGGCAGCGCCAAGCCTTCGGCTTGCGCCTGCCGGGCCACGGCAATCGCCACTTGCAGCGAGACTTTGCGCAAATCCGCCAGCGGGGGCAGCAAATTGGCCTCGGGATCGCGCTTGGCGGGTGAGAGTTCGGCAATGGTACGAGCCGCGGCCAGAAACATGCCTTCCGAAATCCGTTCCGCCTTGGCGGCGATGACGCCAAGGCCGATGCCTGGATAGACGTAAGCGTTGTTGGTTTGATCGACGCGGAACGGTTTACCGTCATGGGTGATCGCCGGGAACGGGCTGCCGGTGCCGATGACGCCGCGGCCGCCGGTCCAGGCAATGAGGTCCGCGGGCGTCGCCTCGCTGCGTTCGGTCGGATTGGACAGCGGAAAGATCATCGGCCGCTGCACGGACGCCGCCATCGCGCGCACCACTTGTTCGGAAAAAGCATGGGCCTGGCCGGAGGTGCCGACCAGCAAGGTCGGCTGCGCGTTGGCCACCACGTCGGCAAGTCCGATCGCATGTCCGGCGGAGAGCTTCCACGTTGCGATCAGGTCGCGGCTTTGCGCAAAGCGCTTCTGGAACGGCTGCAGGCCGGGCACGCCTTCGAGTAGGAGGCCGTCGCGGTCGACTAGGAAGAAGCGCTTCTTGGCCTCGCTTTCCGGCAAGCCGGCCTCGATCATGGCGCGCAACAGCAGCGCGCAAATCCCGGTGCCCGCGGAACCGGCGCCGAGCACGGCGACGCGCTGCTCGGTCAGCGGGACGCCGGTCACGTTGATGGCGCTCAAGATAGTGCCCACCGCTATTGCGGCGGTGCCTTGAATGTCGTCGTTGAAGCTGCACAGCCGGTCGCGGTAGCGGGCCAGAAGCCGGTTGGCATTGCCGATGGCGAAGTCCTCCCAATGCAGCAGCACATGCGGCCAGCGTGCGCGCACCGCCTCAACAAAGGCGTCGACGAAGTCGTCGTAGGCGTTGCCGCGCATCCGTTCGTGCCGCCAGCCGATATAGAGCGGATCGTCGAGCAGCGCGCGGTTGTCGGTGCCGACATCGAGCAGGACCGGCAAGGTGGTCGACGGATGCAGACCCGCGCAAGCGGTGTAGAGCGCGAGCTTGCCGATCGGGATGCCCATGCCGCCGGCGCCCTGATCGCCGAGACCGAGAATGCGTTCGCCATCGCTGACGACGATGACTTCAACGCCGTCGAAGCGGTGATTATCGAGAATGCGGGAGATGCGGTCTTTGAGCGGAAAGCTCAAGAACAGTCCGCGCGGTTTGCGGAAAATACGGCTGAATTGCTGGCAGCCCAAACCGACGGTCGGCGTGTAGACGATCGGCATCATCTCTTCGATGTGCCGGGTCAGGAGCGCGTAGAACAGCGTTTCGTTGGTGTCCTGCGTACCGCGCAGAAAGATGTATTTCAAAAGGTCGGTCGCCGGCGTCCGGAAGGCATCGAGCCGGCGTTCGACCTGGAGGTCGAGACTGGTGACATAGGGCGGCAATAGCCCATGCAGTTCGAATTCGTCGCGCTCGGCCTCGGTGAACGCCGTGCCCTTGTTGAGGAGCGGATCGTTCAACAACTCGTAGCCGCTGAGCGCGGTCTCGACGGTAGTTTGCATGGATCACTTCGTGAGCGCGGATGCCTGGGGAGGTAGCCGATCAGGTCGGTGCGGTAGAGTTTGGCGCGGTGCGCCCGAAGACGACGCCTTTAGCTTCCATCCCCGCGGCCGTGAGGACCACGATAACGACGGCAACGATGCCGGCAACGAGTGCAAGCGCCACAGCATAGTTGCCGCCGTAGTTCGCCGCGATGCCCGCCTGCAGCGTGGCATTGACCGAGGCGATGAGATTGCCAAGCTGGTAGGTGAAGCCCGGGAAGGTTCCGCGCGCCTCGTCGGGCGAGAGTTCGTTCAAATGCACAGGGACGACGCCCCATGCACCCTGCACCATGAGTTGCATGAAGAAGGCGCCGATGGCGAGCCAAACCGCGGTCGTGGAAAACGCCCACAACGGTATGATGAACAACGACAGGCCAGCGGCGACGATGATCGTGCGCCGCCGGCCGAAATGCTCCGACAGCGTGCCGGCGGTGATGCCGCCGATGATCGCGCCGATGTTGTAGACTACCGCGATCAGACCGACGGCGTGCGGGGAGAAGCCGTGCTGCACCTGCAGAAAGGTCGGGTAGAGATCCTGGGTGCCGTGGCTGAAGAAGTTGAAGGCGGTCATCAGCAGCACCGCATAGATGCCGAGCCGCCAATGCGATTTCAGCACGGTCAGCGTATTGCTGCGGGCGTCGGTGGTCGGCTTCCAGCTCGGCGATTCCGGAACGCTTCTACGGATATAAAGAACCAATAGCGCCGGGAGCACGCCGACCATGAACATCCCGCGCCAGCCGATATATTGGAACAGCAAGCCGTAAACGATCGAGGCGAGAAAGTAGCCGGTCGGATAGCCAGATTGCAACAGGCCGGAGACGAAGCCGCGGGCATGCGGCGGGATCGATTCCATGGTCAGCGACGCCCCGACGCCCCATTCGCCGCCCATGGCGATGCCGTAGACCGCGCGCAACACCAGGAGAACGGTGAGATTCGGCGAGAGGCCGGAGGCGAATTCGATCACCGAATAGAACAAGACGTCGACCATCAGCGTCGGCCGCCGGCCCCAGCGGTCCGCGGCGCGGCCAAACAAAAATGCGCCGATCGGGCGCATCGCCAAGGTCAACAGGATGGCAATCGTCACTTTGGTGACGTCAGTATCGAACTCCTTGGCGATATCCGCGAGCACGAACACCATGAGAAAGAAATCAAAGGCATCAAGCGTCCAGCCGAGGAAGCTTGCCGCCACCACGTGCTTTTGGTCGGAGTACCAGCCGGAAAGCGCCGCAAAGGCCATGGCGAAATCCCTTTTCGCTTGCCGGCGCTGCCGGCAGAATTTGTCGCCGAGTGTATTCTTGCGCGCCGCAGGCCTTCCATCCAGCCACAAAAGCGCATGGACGATCGGCGCGGTGGGTCATTCCTTTTCGGCAGCTGGGCGGCGGGGGACCATGATGTTGGCGGTAAGGTCCTGGACCACCTCGCCGTTTTGATTGAGCGTGCGAGTCCGGATTTTCATCAGCCCGCGATCGGGCCGCGAATTGGAGGGCCGTAAGTCGAGGATCTCGCTTTCGATGCGCAGTTCGTCGCCGGGAAGGACGGGAATGGGCCATCGCATCGAGTCGAAACCAAGCCCGATGGTGCCGGCGACCGGCCGATCTTCGCTGCGGGCGATCAGGCTCATGGTCATTGCCGCCGTATGCCAGCCGCTGGCCACCAGGCGCCCGAAGACCGATTGCTTTGCCGCTTCCTCGTCAATGTGGAAGGGCTGCGGATCGTATTTTTTCGCAAACGCAATGATCTCGTCCTTTTCTACCCGCACCCGCCCACTGGGCTTGGAGACCTCGCCCACGGCAAAATCCTCGAAGTATCGCTTACTCATCGGTTGATCGCTCCTGGTCGCTCGACGCCGGTAGAATTGTGCCGGATTCCGACGCCGTCGTCTTTCCTTTCGCCGCGGCCAGCGATTATCATGGGGTGAACGCAGCGGAGCCTTGCGATGACCATGGGCCGGATCGTTTACGCGTGTGCCGCACTGTTGCTCGCATGCAGCACGGCCCCCGCGACGGCGGAGCCGGCTTGGCGCGGCGGCCATGGCCAGTGGCGCACGACCCATGCCGCGATCTACCGATTGGAAAACCGCATCGCTTACCTGGAGGCGGATCCAGAGATCGACGACGGCTACAAGGCGCCGATCGTTACCGGCGGGCGCAGCGACATTCGGCAGCTGCACGCGACGCTGCCGCCGGCGCATTGGCGCTGGGCAAGCCCCTGCTGTTATAGCCGCAAGCCCATTCGCATTCGCTGAAATTTAAACGCCGGCGGGCGGGATTCACTCGGCCGGCGCGGCGCCGAACTGGCCGGGCAGCCGGCGCAGGATGCGCGCGCGGGTGCGCTCCGACCAGCCGCTCAGCCGGTCGAGATAAAGATAAAGCACCGGCGTCGTATACAGCGTCAGCAATTGGCTGATCAGCAGCCCGCCGACGATGGCGATGCCGAGCGGGCGGCGAATTTCGCCGCCGTTGCCGAAGCTCAGCGCCAGCGGGATAGCGCCGAGGATGGCGGCCGACGTCGTCATCATGATCGGACGAAACCGCAGCATGCACGCCTCATAGATCGCGTCATAGGAGCTCACGTGCTGCGCGCGCTTCGCCTCGATGGCGAAGTCGATCATCATGATGGCGTTCTTTTTGACGATGCCGATGAGCAAGATTACGGCGATAAGGCCGATGATGTCGAATTCGGTTTTAAAGACGATCAGCGCCAGAATGGCGCCGACGCCGGCCGACGGCAGCGTCGACAGAATGGTCACCGGGTGAACGTAGCTCTCATAGAGCACGCCGAGCAGAATATAGACGGCGGCAATGGCGGTCAGGATCAGGATCGGCTCGCGCGACAACGATTGCTGAAACAGTTGCGCGGTTCCGGCGAGCACGCCGCGAATCGAGGTCGGCATGTTGATACGCGCGATCGCGGCATTAATCTCTTCCGACGCCTCGCCGAGAGATTTACCCGGCTGCAGGTTGAACGAGATGGTCGAGGCGACGAACAAACCCTGGTGATTGACCGACAGCGGCGTGTGACCCGGATGGTAACGGCTGACAGCGGCGAGCGGGACCATGGTTTCGAGCGTCGTCGAAACCGCGGCTCCGGCCGACGTCGAGCCGTGGCCGGTGTTGGCCAGCGCGTTGGTGGTGGCGTTGCGCGCCGAGGCTATGTTCGCATTGCTGCTCGCGGCGGTCGACGAACCGCTGACCGACAACGGTATGCTCGCCGGCACCGTCGGGACCGTAGTCTTGACCGGCACCGGCACGGCGATCGAAGAGGTGACAGTGCCGATCGTCTTCGCGGCCGTAACGGCACCGACCGGGGCGTTGGTTGTGGCGGTACCCGCCGGCGTCGCGCCGGACGTTGCGACGTACACGTCACTCAACGAATTCGGGAACTGCGTGTAGCGCGGTTCGATCTCCATGACCACGTGATATTGATTGATGGCGCTGTAGATCACGGAAACTTGGCGCTGTCCGTAGGCGTCATACAGCGTATTGTCGATTTGCAGCGGGGTGATGCCGAGGCGTGAAGCATTGTCGCGGTCGATATCGAGATAGGTCTCGAGCCCGCGCTGCTGCTGATCGGAGCTGACATCGGTGACGATAGAGGAGTGCTCGAGCGCATCGACCAGCTTGGGCGTCCAGGTGTAGAGATCCTCCACGTCCTCGGATTGCAGCGTGTATTGGTATTGCGCGTTGCTCTGCCGGCCGCCGGCGCGCAAATCCTGTACCGCAGCCATATAAAGGCGTCCGCCCGAAACTTGTGCGAGCTTCGGCCGCAGCCGGGCGATGACCTCGTCGATCGGCACGCGCTCCGAGATGTTCTTGAGTGAAACGAACACGTTGCCGGTATTGATCTGCGCATAGCCGCCGCCGCTGCCGACGCCGGTGTAACCGACGACGTGCTCAACGGCCGGATCGGCCTGAACGATAGCCATCATCTGCTGGAGCTTTTTGCTCATCAGCTGGAACGAGATGCTCTGATCGGCCTGCAGCGAGCCGATCATGCGCCCGGTGTCTTGCTGCGGGAAAAATCCCTTTGGCACGACGATATAGAGCGCCACGTTGAGAACGATCGTGGCGATGAAGATGACCAGCACCAGCGCGCTGTGATGGAGCGCCCAAGTGAGGCTGCGCCCGTAGCCGCGGCGCACCCGCTCGATGAGGCCCGGGCGCTGGTCGGGTGGCTGCGCCCGGCGCGAGCGCAGAAATATCGCGCACATCATCGGCGTCGTGGTCAGCGAAATGGCGAGCGAAACGAGGATCGCGACCGACAGCGTGACGGTGAACTCGCGGAACAGCCGGCCGAGGATGCCGCCCATCAGCAGAATGGGAATGAACACCGCGATCAGCGACAGGCTGATCGAGAGCACAGTGAAGCCGACTTCGCGGGCGCCGCGGAACGCGGCCTGCACGTGCGGCATGCCGTCTTCGATGTGCCGGGAAATGTTTTCAAGGACGACGATCGCGTCATCGACGACAAAGCCGGTGGCGATGGTCAGCGCCATCAGCGACAGGATGTCGAGGCTATAGCCGAAGAGATACATGACGCCGAAGGTGCCGAAAATGGAAATCGGTACGGCGACGGCGGGGATAAGCGTGGCGCGGATGTCGCGGAGAAATAGGTAGACCACGAACGTGACCAGCAGCACGGCCAGCACCAAGGTGATTTCGGTATCGCGCAGCGAAGCGCGGATGGTGGTGCTGCGATCGATGGCGACCGTAACGTTCATGTCGGCCGGCATCGCCGCTTCGAGATGCGGCAGTTCGGCTTTTATGAGGTCGGTGGTCGAGATAATGTTGGCGTTCGGCTGGCGAAACAGAATGACCAGGACCGAAGGCTGGCCATTGGACATGCCGAGATTGCGCAGGTCCTGGACGGAGTCCTGGACAGTGGCGACGTCCGCGAGCCGCACCGCGGCGCCGTTGCGGTAGGCGATGACCAGCGGAATATAGTCGGCGGCCGTGGTTGCCTGGTCGTTGGTATAAATCTGATAGCGCTGCGGCCCGTCGTCGATGGTGCCTTTCGGGCTGTTGGCGTTGGCCGAGGCCAGCGCCGCCCGCACGTCTTCGAGCCCGATGCCATATTTGTAGAGCGCTTGCGGATTGAGATCGACGCGAACCGCGGGCAGCGCCGAGCCGCCGATCTGCACGTTGCCGACGCCGTCAATCTGCGACAGCCGCTGCGCGAGCACATTGCTGGCGGCGTCGTACATCTGGCCCTGCGTCATGGTCTTCGAGGTCAGCGCCAGGATGAGGATCGGCGCGTCGGCAGGATTGACCTTGCGATAAGTCGGATTGCTCGGCAGGTTCGCCGGCAAATCCGCCTGCGCCGCATTGATGGCGGCTTGCACGTCGCGCGCGGCGCCGTCGATGTCGCGGTTGAGGTCGAATTGCAGCGTTATGCGCGCCTGGCCGATGCCGCTTTGCGAGGTCATTTCGGTGACGTCGGCGATTTGGCCGAGATGACGTTCGAGCGGTTCGGCGACGCTGGTGGCGACCGTGGTCGGACTGGCGCCGGGCAAAGTTGCGGTGACGGAGATGGTCGGGAAGTCGACCTGCGGCAGCGGCGATACCGGCAACCGCGAAAAACCCAGGACGCCGGCGAGTGCAATGCCGATCGTCAGCAAAGTGGTGCCGACTGGGCGGGCGATGAATGGCGCGGAAATATTCATTCGGCCGGCTCGTACGGCGCCAGCGGCGCCGCAGTACGCGGGCCGGTGATCCGCAACGCCAGCCGGTCGAAATAGAGATAGATGACCGGCGTCGTGAACAAGGTCAGCAGCTGGCTAAAGGCCAGGCCGCCGATAATCGCGATGCCGAGCGGTTGGCGCAGCTCCGAACCGGTGCCGGAGCCGACCATCAGCGGCAAGGCGCCAAGTATCGCCGCCATGGTGGTCATCAGGATCGGCCGAAACCGCAACAGGCACGCTTGGTAGATCGCTTCGCGCGGCGGCAAGCCTTCGACCCGCTCGGCCTCGAGCGCGAAGTCGATCATCATGATCGCGTTCTTCTTGACGATGCCGATCAAGAGCACGATGCCGATGATGGCGATGATGTCGAGGTCGTAGCCCAACAGCATGAGCGACAACAGCGCGCCAACGCCAGCGGACGGTAGGGTCGACAAGATCGTGATCGGATGAATGTAGCTTTCGTAGAGAACGCCGAGCACGATGTACATGGCGACGATCGCGGCGACGAGGAGGAAGACTTCGTTGGCCAACGAAGACTGGAACGCCGCCGCGGTGCCCTGAAACGCGGTCGTGAAGCTGATCGGCAGGCCGAGTTCGCGCTCGGCCTGTTCGATGGCGTCGACCGCCTCGCCGAGCGAGACGCCCGGCGCGGTGTTGAAAGAAATCGTGGTCGCCGGCAGCTGGCCGAAATGGGTGACCAACAGCGGCCCGGTGTGCTGCTCGACGTGCACGAACGCCGACAGCGGCACCTGCCCGTTGGTCGTCGATGCCGACGACGGCAAGTAGATCGAGGACAAGCCGTCGAGCGACTTCTGCAGCGTCGGGTCGATTTCCATGATCACGCGGTACTGGTTCGACTGGGTATAGACCGTGGAAATGATGCGCTGCCCGAACGCATCGTAGAGCGCGTTGTCGACGGTGGCCGGTGTGATACCGAAGCGCGCGGCGGTGGCGCGGTCGATGACGATGTTAAGCGTGAGCCCCAGCTGCTGCAGATCGCTTGCGACATCGGTGAGCTGTGGCAATTGCCCGAGCCGTTCCACCAGTCGCGGCACCCAGGTGTTGAACTCGGTGGAATTGGCGTCCTCGAGCACGAAGTGATAGGGCGCGCGGCTGATCGTGGAGTCGATGGTCAGGTCCTGCACCGGCTGCATATAAAGTGCGACGCCGGGCACGCCGTGGACTTCGTGCTGGATGCGGCGGATGATCTGCGTGGCGGTGAGCTTGCGCTCGTCGTGCGGCTTCAAATTGATGAGAAAGCGGCCGGTATTCTGCGTCTGATTGGTGCCGTCAACGCCGATGAAGGAACTCAGGTTGACGACGTCGGGGTCCTTCAGGATCGCTTCCGCGAGCTGGTTCTGCACCTTGGCCATGGCATCGTAGGAGATGCTTTGCGAGGCCTCCGAAATCGCCTGGATCAAGCCGGTGTCCTGAACCGGAAAGAAACCCTTGGGGATCATCACATAGAGAATGAGGGTAAGCGCAAGCGTCAGGATCGCGACCGCGAGCGTCAGCGGCTGCCGGTCCAGGACCCAATTCAGCGCCTTGCCGTAGAGCTCGATGGTGGCTTCGAAAGCCTGTTCGGCCCGCAGATCGAAGCCCGTGCGCTCGGTATCGGGGCGATGCCGGATCAGCTTGGCGCACATCATCGGCACCAGCGTCAGCGAGACCACCGCCGAGATGACGATCGTCACCGCAAGCGTGATGGCGAATTCGTGGAACAGCCGTCCCACCACGTCGCCCATGAACAACAGCGGGATCAAGACGGCGATCAGCGAGATGGTCAGCGAGATGATGGTGAAGCCGATCTGCGCCGATCCCTTGAGCGCGGCTTCAAGCGGTTCCATGCCGTCTTCGACGTAACGGGCGATGTTCTCGATCATGACGATGGCATCGTCGACGACGAAGCCGGTGGCGATGGTCAGCGCCATCAGCGACAGGTTGTCGAGACTGAAGCTGAGCAGATACATGACGCCGAAGGTGCCGACCAGCGACAGCGGCACCGAGAGACTGGGGATGATCGTTCCCGGGATGGTGCGCAGGAACAAAAAGATGACGATAACGACCAGGACTACCGCGAGCGCCAGTTCGAACTCGACGTCGGCAACCGAGGCGCGGATGGTGATGGTGCGGTCACTCAAGACGCCGACATCGACGGCCGCCGGCAGCGTCGACTGGATCCGCGGCAGCAACGCCTCGATGCGGTCGACCACATCGATGATGTTGGCGCCCGGTTGGCGCTGAACGTTGAGAATGATCGCCGGTGTGGTGTCGGCCCAAGCGCCGAGCTTGCTGTTCTCGGCGCCGCTGACCACGTTGGCGACGTCCGAGAGCCGGACCGGGCCGCCATTGCGGTAGGCGATGACGATGTTGGCGTATTGCGCGGCGCTGTTGATCTGGTCGTTGGCATCGATGGTAGTGGCTTGCGCCGGTCCGTCGAAATTGCCTTTGGGCGCATTGACGTTGTAGTTGCCGACAATGGTGCGCACGTCGTCGATATTGAGGCCGTAGGCGGCGAGCGCCTGCGGGTTGAACTGGATGCGCACCGCCGGGCGATGCCCGCCGCTGATGCTGACCAAGCCGACGCCATTCAATTGCGAGATTTTTTGCGCCAGCCGCGTCTCGCTCAGATCCTCGAGGTCGGTCAGCGACATGGTCTTCGACGTCACTGCCAGCGTCAAAATCGGCGCGTCGGCTGGATTGATCTTGGCGTAGACCGGTGGAATCGGCAGGTCGCTGGGCAACAGATTGTTGGCGGCGTTGATCGCCGCCTGCACTTCCTGCTCGGCAACGTCGAGTGAAAGATCGAGGCTGAACTGCAGCGTGATCACCGAAGCGCCCGCCGAACTCGCCGAGGTCATCTGGTTGAGCCCAGGCATCTGCCCGAGCTGTCGTTCGAGCGGCGCCGTTACCGACGACGTCATCACTTCCGGGCTCGCGCCCGGATAAAAGGTCTGCACCTGGATGGTCGGGTAATCGACCTGCGGCAGCGTCGACAGCGGCAGGAAGGTATAGGCGACAATGCCTGAGAGCATGATCGCCGCCATCAGCAACGTCGTGCCGACCGGGCGTAAAATAAAGGGTTCGGAGACGTTCATTGCATCACGTCGTTACCGCGCCACAACAGCAGACGGCGGCGCGCTGACTCAAGTAAGCATGACCGTTGCGGAAAATCGGCCTTCGTCGCTCAGGGTCATGCGCTATTGGCCGCCGCTATTTTGCCGATTTTGCCCGTGGCCGGCGTTGGCGGCGTTCGGCGCCGCGCCCGCGGGCCCGCTCTGGGGCGCACCCGAAGCGTCATTGTGCGGTTTCGATCCGGGAACGATCACCCGCGCGCCGTCGCGCAAGCGATCGGTGCCGTCGACGACCACGCGATCGCCGGCCGACAGTCCGGACGTGACCGCCGTCATCGGCCCATCGTTCGGGCCGATATTGATGGTGCGCACCGAGACAGTGTTGTCGTTGTTGATGGTATAGACGTAATTACCGGGCGCGCCGCGCTGGATCGCCGCAGTCGGCACGGTGACGACATCCTTGAGCGTGTTGACCAGCAACTGGGCGTTGACGAACTGGTTGGGAAAAAGCGCGTTGTCGGGATTGTCGAACTGGGCGCGGACTTTCACCGTACCCGTGGTCGTGTCGATCTGACTGTCGAGCGCGGCGACCCGGCCGACGGCGAGCATTTTGACGTTGGCGCGGTCATAGGCGAACACTTCCAGCGATTTGCCGGCGTTCAACGCCGGCATGACGTCGGGCAGGTTGTCTTCAGGGATCGGGAAGATGACCGTGATCGGCTGCATCTGGGTAACTACAGCGAGCCCGGTCGAGTTGCTGGTCTGCACATAGTTTCCCGGATCGACGAGGCGCAGTCCGATGCGGCCGGTCACCGGCGAAACGATGTGGCAGTAGATGACGTTGAGCTTCTGCTGGTCGACCAGGGCCTGGTCGAGCTTCACCGTGCCTTCGTCCTGCTGCACGATGTAGATCTGATCCTCATATTGCTGTCGGGCGATCGAGTTCTGCTCGGCGAGCTTCTGATAGCGGTCCAGGTCGACGCGCGCCTGCGCCAAAATGCCTTGATCGCGCGCGAGCTGACCCTCGTACTGAGCCTGCTGCAGCTGATAGGGGCGCGGGTCGATTTGGGCGAGAAAGTCGCCCTTCTTCACCATTTGACCTTCGGTGTACGCTACCTCGGTGAGTTGACCGTCGATTTGCGTTTGCACGGTGACCGTGGCGATCGGGGTGACAGTGCCCAGCGCATTCACCAGCACGCGGATATCGCCCTTGCCGATGGTCGCCGCGCCGACCGACTGCGGCGCGCCGGCTTGCTGGTTGCGGGAGGCCGAGGCCGATGGCTGACTGCCGGAGAAGGAGCGATAAATCAGATAGCCGCCGCCGGCGATCGCAATCAGGACGATCGCGCCGACGATGTAGCGGGTTCGGCCGGTTTTGCTCTTCGGCGCGGGTACCGCTCGAATGTCCGGCGCGGTTTTGTCGTCCGATCTGCGTGTTCGCTCATCCATCTGCGGATTCGTTCACCAATGCTTGCAACTTTATAACGGGAGGCGGCTGGGCTCGCCTAATGAAAATTCGCTCATTATTGGACCGGTGAAAGACGCGGGCGACACCCTAAAACCGCGCTAAATGGTTTGGCAAATCAATGATTTGCGTCCCCGAAAGGCCACATTAGCCGCAACGTCGGTTCGTTCGGCGGCAATTGCGGCAACAGCGAGATGTCCTGTTCCAGCTCTTTTTTCGTCGGCAACAGGTTGGTGTCCCAGCCGCCGCCCAAATCCTCGATCAAGGTGACGCTGGCGAGGAACAGGTCCTGCCGGTATGTCAGTTCGGTTTCCTGATCGGCCAAGAGCGTGATTTCCGCCGTGACCACCGTGGTAAACGCCACGGTTCCGGCCTGGAACTGGTTCAGGTAGACATCCACCGCGGTCTGCGCGTCTTTTACCGCCCTCTGTTGCAGCGCCAGCGCCTGGGTGAGCTGGTGGATGGCGACCAGTTGATCTTCAACTCCCTGCAACGCCGTGAGAACGGTCTGCCGGTAGGTCGCGACAGCCTGCCAGTAGGTGGCGCGCGCGGCGTCAACTTCGGCGCCGTGCAGCCCGCCGTCGAACAGCACTTGGGTGCCGGCCGCGCCGAGCGACCACACTTCGTTGGTCACATTGAACGGCAGCGGCTTCGCGCCGCTCGTCCACTGAAACAGCGCCGACAAGCTGATTTGGGGGAAGTACCCAGCCACGGCGACGCCGATCAGCGCGTTTTGCTGCTGCATCGCGCGCTCCGCCGCGGCGACGTCGGGCCGCCGCTCCAGGAGCGCGGACGGAACCGCGACCGGAATCCGCGGAATCGAGCCGCCGAGCAGATGCGGTGCGATCGTCAATTCATCGGGCGGCCGGCCGATCAGCATGGCGATGGCGTGCTCGTACTGCGCGCGCTGCAGAGCGGCGTTGTGGGCCTGGGCTTGGGCGGTGAAAAGTTGGGCTTCCGCCGTCGCCACGTCTCCGCTCGTAACCGAATAACCCGCCTTGAACTGATTGCGTACGATGTCGAGCGTCTTCTGATATTGCTGCGCGGTGCGCACCAGCAAGTCGTATAGCGAGTCCGAGGCGCGCATATTGAAATAGGCGGTGGCGAGCAGCGCTTGCTGCGAAAGCTTGACGTTGGCGAGGTCGGCGGCGTTCACCTGCGCGGACGAAGCGTTGCTCTCGATCTGCCGCCTGACCTGGCCCCAGACGTCGAGATCCCAGGTGCCGGAAAAGCCCGGGGTGTATGTCGAGCTATACTTTCCAAGCGGTGCGCCGGTGACCAATTGGCTGGCGCTGCCTGCGTTTGGCCCGCTGTATGATCGCGACGCGTTGTAGGTCGCGCTGATCACCGGGAAGAGCTGCGCCTGCGCCTCGCGGATGGTGGCGCGTGCCTGTTCGTAAGCTGCGGCCTGCGCGGCGACGTTTTGATTGGAGATTTCGACCTGTTTGATCAACGTCGAGAGTTTGGGATCGTGATAGAGGCCCCACCAATCGCCGCGGTCGAGCTGGTCGCTGGGTGTGGCGACCTTCCAACCTTTAAGCTCCTTGAAGGTCTTTGCCGTCGGCGCCGCTTCGGGAACGTAATCGGGTCCAACCGAGCAATCGGCCAGCGCCGATCCGAGCAACAAAAGAGCAAAGAAGGCGCGCGCCTGCGAACGTGGTGCGCGTCCTACCCAACCGCTACGATCGCCACCCGCATGGGCCAACGCAACCACCGCCACCAACCCGCCGCCATGCACCACCGAAATCGGTTGCGCCGAGCCCGCCGCACCTTTGCTCAAGCGCCGCCTTGAAGATCCACACTTTTACGCTGCGACCCCCGGCCCCCTGGCGATCGCGTTAACCATAACCATGCCCGACGCCCCCTCCAAGATCAACCGCGCGGCGGCGGGGCGAAACGGGCGCGTGGATTTCGTGCGGCGCTGTGGTCGGCGGGCGACACTTTAAGCCCCGCAGGTGTCATGCGTACGCGATCTGGCCGCAATATCATGCGCGAATATCGCAGGATGGCGCGATGGCGTGGGGTTTAGCACCGGCGAAACGCGCATCCGGAGGAGACACAAATGCCCTACAGCTACACCCTGACCGCCACAATTCCCGCCTCGCCTGAGGAAATCTACGACGCCTGGCTCGACAGTCTCGGCCATTCGGAAATGACCGGAAGCCCGGCAACGATGTCGGATCAAGTCGGCGCCGAGGTGTCGGCCTGGGAGGGATATATCACCGGGCGCAATCTCGAACTCGTCCCGGGCGAGCGCATCGTGCAATCGTGGCGCACCAGCGAGTTCAGCGACGAACACGAGGACTCGGTGATCACGCTCGTCCTCGAACCGGTGGAAGGGGGGACGCTCTTGACGCTTGAGCACAGCAACGTGCCCGACGAGCAAAAGAGCTACGAAGAGGGCGGCTGGGAGTCGAACTATTTCGAACCGATGACCGTTTACTTCAGCGAGCTTGAAGAGGACGCCGAAGAGTCGCAGCCGGAACCCGCGCCGCCGCCGAAGACAGTGCCGAATCGAAAAGCGCCGAAGAGCACCGGAACAAAGAGCGGCGCAAAAGCCTCGCCCGGCAAAGCGGCCAAGCGGAGCGCCGCCGGCACCGGCAAACCCAAACGCGCGGCAGCAACGAAACGATCGATAGCCCCGGCGCCGCGCGCAAAGACGGCGGCGAAAAAAGCGAAGGCGAAAGCGCGGCCCGCGAAAGCGCGTGCCAGCGGTAAGACCAGCGCGCGCAAAAAGCCGTCACGCGGCAAGCGCAAATAGGTTTGTTGCCGGGGACAATTTTTAGTTCTCCGGCAAGGCGAACACGGCGCACGGCGAAGCGATGCCGCGCAGCTCATGGGTTCCGAGCGCGATCAACGGCGCGTCGGTCGCGGCGGCAAGCGCGCCTGATACCAGCACCGTTTTGCCGAGTGGCCGGCACAGCCCCTCCAGTCGGCTGACCAGATTGACGGCGGGGCCGATCGCGGTGAAATCGAGGCGATCGGCGGCGCCGATATTGCCCCACATGATTTCGCCGAGATGCAAAGCGGCGCCGAACGGCAGCGGCGGCAGTCCCTGGCGCTGGCGCTCCCGGTCCAGATGCGCCATCCCGATCCGAGCGGCGGACACTGCGCGCAGAGCGGCGTCGCAGGCGCGGCGCGGTTCTCCGCCGACGACGGGAAAGATCGCCAGGACGCCGTCGCCGATGAATTTGAGCACCTCGCCGCCGAACGCGTGAATCGCGCCGGTGATGCGGTCGAACCAGGCGTCGAGCGCGGCGATGACCACGGACGGCGGATTATCTTCGGACAAAGCCGTGAAGCCGCGCAGATCGGCATAAAGCAACGCGGCCGAAATGGTCTCCCCGATGTCGCGGCGCAACGGAGCGGCAAGCACGCGCGCGGCGCTGCGGCGGCCGAGATAGGCTTCAACGGTCGCCGTCAGCGTGGCGCGCGCCGCGAGAGCGGCGAGCGGCGCCGCCGCAAAGCGCGCGGCCTGGCGCAGTACGGTGCTCTCGCTTTGTGTGAACGGACGCGGCCCGATCCACGCGAGCAGCGGTCCGTCGCCTCGCGGCCCGATCGTGTCCTCGTGGACGCCGCCAGCGGCGATCGTTGCGAGCCAGCGCCGGCCGGCGTCGTTAGGTGGAGTTTCTCCCGACGTTGGCGGCGCCCCGGGCGCGAACCCCAAAGCCTCGATGATTTCTCCGGTATCGGCGCGCCACAGCCACGTGCGCCTGGCGATAAGCGGATGCGGAACGGCAAGCGTCAGAGTGCCGCCGGCAAGCGGCAGGCCGTCCGTGAGCAGATGCGCACCGAGTTGGGTCAGGAACCGGTCAGCGCCTGCGGCCTCGGCGGCCGCATCGACGAGCCAAGAAAGCGTCGCAGGGAAAGTTGAAGAGAGTGTCGCGGAAAGCTCCATGGCGCGATCATGGGTTGGCTGATGATCCTTGTCACGGGGCCATCCCGAATAGTCGACGCCAGCGCCGCGATGTCGCCGCCCGATGCGAGGTTCGCCGCGAAGCGCGAGCGGTAACGCTGACGACCTCAGCGCTGCACCGGGCCGCGATCGAGGCCGGGATTTCCGCCGCCGGAAGCAACGGTGAGCCGCTCCAGATAATGCGCCCAACCCGTGTTGTGGGCGGCACACTGCGCCGCGTTGGGGAGGCCGCTATGGGTCATGCGCACCAACGTGCCGCCGTTCTGCTCGATCAGATCGATCTCGATCAAGCTCGACCCCGGCGGCACCTCTTGGCCGCCCTCCCAGCCAAATGTGTAAGCGAGACGATGCACCGGCACGACTTCCCGGAACGCGCCGCGCGCCACGCGGGCGTGATCGCCGCCGACGCCCTTGATGAGATAAAGCCCGCCCGGATACGCCTCGCTTGTTGCCTCGGCGCCCATCCAGCTCAAGATTTTTTCCGGATCGGTGAGGAAGGCGAAAACGGTGGCGGGCGGAGCTGCGATCTGGGTCTCGCGTCGAACGACCAGCGGTTCATTCATTGCCGCCTCCCGGGCTCATCTGTGTGCGTGGTCCCGAGATCGTCCGAATACCCGGCCTTCAGACGAGGCCACTGGACGATGGGACGTCCATCGATGCGATAAGAGTGCGCGCCTTTCGGCCGTCGTGGCCAGCCGGCTGGCGAATCCTCCCACCGCTCCTGCCGTCCGTAGACGGTCAAGTCGAGCAACCGATAGCTGTTATCCATCGCCTCGACGCCGCGCCTCGTCGTCCAGTAAGTCTCGAAGACGTTGGAGCCTTGTCGCAGGTAACAAACGATATGCATCATGCCGACGCGGCGTCCTACCAGGAGGATCTCGAGCGAGTCGCGCGGGGCCGAGTACCAAGGCATCTCCCAGCCCATAAAGTCGCGGTAGCGTGCGCTCTCTTCATACGGGCCTTGGCAGAACGTAGCGTAAGTGACGTCGCGCGAGTGAATAAAGGAAAGCTCCCGGACCTGCGACGTATAAAAGCTGCAGCCTTCGCACTGCTCCGGCGCCGGGTGGCCGGCGTGCCACATGAAATAGTAGACGATCAGCTGCTGACGGCCCTCGAATACATCGAGAAGCGTCAGCGGGCCGCGCGAGCCAATCAGCGTGACGGCCGGGTCCACCTGCACCATCGGCAGCCGTCGGCGCGCGGCTGCAATCGCATCGCCGTCTCGCATGTGGGCCTTCTCGCGAACCCGCAGCGCGTCCAGCTCCGCTTGGAAGGCCGCCCGATCGACTATTTGGGGCGCTCCAACTTTATCGGTCATGTCTCGCACCTTTTGTGCACCTTTCTCTCCCGCTCTCCTTGGTGCGGCGTTCTCTATTCCCAGCTGTCGAGCTTGATCTCGTTTGGCCAGGGCGCGCCTTTGCCGGTTTCGCGAAGCGCCTTGAGGCTGAGCAGAAAAACCGCCCATTTGCTGCTGCAGTGATGCATGAATTCCACCGGCTCCTTCCAGCCCTGATGCTTGAACAGGACGATGGTCCAGTCGCCGTTCTGTTTGATGTCAAAACTGACCTTCGTGCCGAGCCACTCCTCGGGCCCGTCGGCCACCTGCCAGACAACGCGCTTAAAGGGCTTAAGTTCGAGAACCTTCATGTCGAAACCGCCGCCGCCGAAGCGGAACTGGAGTACGCCGCCGACTTCGCTGTCGCCCTGCGTGTCGCTGGTCCACCAGCCGGACAGACCGTCGACATTGGTCAGTGCCTTGTAGACATCGGCTGGCGATGACGATTTGATTCCGACCTTGTGCAGAATGTCAGGCATATTCGTTTTCTCCGTCTCGTGGTGTTGATCGTGAGACGTATCTAACGCCGGCTGTGGATACGGCGGGAGTTACAAGTTTGGCGGGATTCTTTTTGGCGGGATTTTCATGGACTCGCTGATCACGGCCGCGGGGCGGGCGCTCGCCGCAGGCGACCCGCTTGGTGCATTAAAGCGTGTCGCGTTGCGCGACGATGCCCCGGCGCTCGCGCTTCGCGGCATCGCCATGGCTCAGCTCGGCGATCTTCCTCGGGCGAAGGTTTTGCTGCGCCGCGCCACCCGCGCCTTCGGTCCGAAAGAGGCGGTCGCCCGCGCGCGGTGTGTCGTCGCTGAGGCCGAGATTGCGCTCGCGTCGCGCGACCTGGGCTGGCCCGCGAAGGCGCTCGATGCGGCGCGGGCGACGCTCGAGCGGCACGGCGACCGCGTGAACGCAGCGCATGCGCGGCATCTTGAGGTCCGGCGGCTTCTGTTGATCGGGCGTCTCGACGAGGCCGAGCGGGCACTCGCGAAGTTCGATGCCGCGCCCTTGCCGCCGGCATTGCGCGCCGCCCACCAACTGGCGGTCGCTGGCGTCGCGATGCGGCGCCTGCGGATCACGACCGCGCGCACCGCGCTGGTCGAGGCCGAGCGCACCGCGCGCGATGCGAGGATCCCTGCGCTTATGGCGGAGGTCGAAAATACCGTCGTTGCCTTGAATACGCCTGCCGCGCGTCTGATTGGGCCGGGCGAGCAGCGGCTCCTCCTGCTGGAGGAGGTTGAAGCGCTGCTGGCTTCCGGGGCGCTCGTCGTCGACGCGTGCCGCCACGTCGTGCGCGATGCGCACGTCGTGGTCTCGCTCGCGAGCCGTCCGGTTCTGTTCGCGCTAGTGCGCGCGCTGGGCGAGGCATGGCCCGCGGAGGTTCCGCGAAGCACGCTGCTCACGCGCGCATTTCGGGCGAAGCACGCCGATGAGTCGCATCGCGCGCGGTTGCGCGTCGAAATCGGGCGGCTTCGCGTGAAGCTTCGGACGCTGGCCGACGTCAGCGCGACGGTGGGCGGTTTTGCGCTGGCGCCGAACCGCGCCCGCAAGGTCGTCGTGATTGCGCCGCCGGTCGAAGATCAGCATGCATCGGTTCTGGCCTTCCTCGGCGACGGCGAATCGTGGTCGAGCTCGGCGCTGTCGCTGGCGCTCGGAGCGAGCGCCCGCACCGTACAGCGCGCGCTCGAGCAACTCGCGGCCGCCGGCAAGGTCCAGTCTTACGGTCGCGGTCGAGCCCGCCGCTGGGTGGCCCGGCCAGTGCCGGGTTTCACGACAACTTTGTTACTCCCGGCTTCGCTGCCGAGCGACTAGACTGTGATCCGACCGGCTCAATCGGATCATGGTCTAGTCTCTTTGCTGGCGCATGATCCCTTTCGGAAAACCGGTATCCACCCACGGATCAAGCGGAAGGTTTCCAAACATGAAACGATCAGCAGCCGAAATCGTCCGCGAGTATGGCCCCTTTGCCGGCGCCGACAAGGTCAACGGCGTCACATATGACGGCACGCAAGTTTGGTTTGCTTCCGGGGATAAGCTCAACGCCCTCGATCCGGGAAGCGGAAAAATGCTGCGCTCGATCGATGTCGCCGCGCATGCCGGAACGGCATTCGATGGAGAGAATTTGTTTCAGATCGCCGACGAGCTCATCCAAAAGATCGACCCGAAGACCGGCCGCGTGCTCGCCACCATTCCGGCGCCGAGCGGCGGTGGCTCAGGGCTGGCGTGGGCCGAGGGGACGCTGTGGGTGGGGCAGCATCGGAACCGGAAGATCCGCCAAGTCGATCCCGAAACCGGGACCATCCTTCGCACCATCGAGTCCAACCGTTTCGTCACCGGCGTAACCTGGGTCGACGGCGAGCTCTGGCACGCCACCTGGGAAGGCGACGAGAGCGATATCAGGCGCGTGGATCCTCGCACCGGAGAAGTCATCGAGCGGATCGATATGCCGCCGGGAGCGGGCGTGTCGGGGCTCGAGTCCGATGGCCGCGATCAGTTTTTCTGCGGCGGCGGAAGCAGCGGCAAGGTGAGAGCCGTCCGCCGGCCGCGTCGAGCTGCCGCGGCCGGCCAAGCTTAGTGGATTTCGGTGTGGTTCTGCGACGCGCGTTTGCGTTGCGGCGCTGCCGGCTGCGGCGGCTGTTGCGGCGGGCCGCCGAATAGCTGGGAGAAGAAATTGCCGCCGTTCGGGTAATAACTGCGGCCGAACGGGCCGCCAGAGTCCGGCATCGCCAGCGCTTCGCGGCGAACCGAGTTTTCGTGCCGCTCGACCGGAGTCTCGGCGACCCGGCGCTCGTCGCCTTTGAGGATCGCAATCAGCGCCTTGTCGCGGCCGTACACGTCGTCGCGGAATTCAAGCTTGCCGTTGTCGTCGACGAACGCCGTCTGATAGGTCAGATGCACCGGCAGGAAGTGCGGAAACTGGATGTCCGCTTCGCTCGAGCCGAACATCTTGCGGATGCGGTCTTCGGTGTAGCCCTCGCCCGGGCGCACGATCGACAACAGCACCGCGGCATAGTGCACCGGATCCTGCACCCGCATGCAGCCATGGCTGAACGCACGCCGTTCCAGCGCGAACAGATTCTTGTTCGGCGTGTCGTGCTGATAGACCAGGAACTTGTTCGGGAAGTTGAAGCGGATGCGGCCGAGCGCATTGGCGTCGCCCGGCGGCTGCGAAATGTGCACGGTGCCGTCCGGATTGGTGCTGACCTTAAGCCCCATGCGCTCCAGCACGGTGGGGTCCTGTTGCAGCGCCGGCATGTATTCGCGCGCCACGATCGAGGGCGGCACGTTCCAGGTCGGGTTGATGGTAATGAATTTCATCTCCGCGCTCATGATCGGCGTCGGCATCTCCGGCTTGCCTTCGACGATCCTGGTCATCCAGACCTGCTTGCCGTTCTGGAAGACGCGCAGCGTGTAATCGGGGAGATTGACGATCACATAGTCCTTGCCGAGCTCATGCGGCATCCAGCGCCAGCGCTCCATATTGGCCAGCACGGTGTCGATCGGATGCTCAGGCTCCTTGCCGTTGAGCGCCTGGACGGTTTGTAGCGTCAAGAGACCGGTCGGCTTTTGCTCGTGCTCCTGCTGAAAATTCTTGACCGCGTCGGCGAGCTCCTTGTCGTAGGTCGTGCCGTCGCCGGCCACATGGAGCCGCGCGCGCAAGGTCGGCACCCGCTCATCCTGCATGCCGACTTTCAGGATCGCTCCAGGCGGAATTGCTGTCTTGCCGGCCTCGGCTTGGCCGGTTCGCAGCTCCGCGAGCTTTTCCTTGAGCGCCAGATAATTCGGCGCGTGCGGCTCATAGCTGTCGAGCGCGGCGCTGACATCGCTGGCCGTCGCCATCGCCGCGAGCACCTCGGTCGGCGTCGACGGTTTAACCTCGTAGAGAATGTCGCCGCTGACGCGCGACCAATGAACGCGGCCGATTTGCGCGTGGCGCGCGTAAGTGACGACCGACTGCGAGAGCTTAAGTTCGGCTTCGGCGAGCGCCGCCGGATCGGTGAGCGACGTAAAGTTCGGGACCGGATAATCGGCCGGATCGAGGCCGTCGGCGTCGACCCGCCCGAGATACGCCATCGCCGCCTGCGCCCGTTCATTGACGCTGCCGTCGGTGATCCACAACGGCGCATAATTGCGCCCGGCATAAAAGGCGTCCAAGGCCGCGCGTTCCTTCTTGCCGCCAATGACGCGGTCGAATTTGCCGTTGGCGAGTTCGCGCAACTGACCGGTAATGGCGGCGTTGGCATCGACAACGGCCGCAGGAGCGGGCGCCGCGGCGGCAGGCGCGGTCTCAGCCGGAGCGGCGGCGGCGGGCGCCGGCACCACGGGCACTTCATCGCCACCGAGGGCTGCGGGCGGCGGATTTGCCGCGGGTGCCTCAGCGGCGGCCGGCGTCTTGATCTCTTCCGTCGCTTGCGTGGCAGCCGGGGCCGCTTTCGGCTCCTCAGCTTTTTGCTCCTCAGCTTTCGGCTCTTGAGCTTTTGGCTCGGCAACGGGTTGCGGCGCATCGACCGGCTCTGGTGCAGGTGCGGCCGCCGGCGGGTTGACGGGCACGTCAGGTTTTGCCGCAGGTGCAAGCGTTGACGCCGCGTCTTGATCGGTTGCGGCATCCGGTTTGACGGCGGCGACCATTGTGGGTGCGGGCAAAGCTTGCGGCGCGGCGGTGGCGACAGGCTCCGGTGGCGCGGCTGCGGCTTGCGGCTTCGCCGCCGGGCTTAAGGGTGCGGAATCGCCGGACGGTTCGGGAACCTTGGCTGGGGATTGGTCGCCGCCGCTTGACGCCGGCGGGTTCACTTTGGCGGCGGCTGGCGCGATCGCATTCGGGTTCGAGCCGAATTTGGGTTCAGCCGAGGCGTTGCCGGCCGCAAGCGACAAGAAAAGGAGTACCGCAGTCGAGGCGAGAAACCGTTCAAGACGCGCGCCCGGCATTGGCAAAGTCTCCTGTTTGCGGGCTAAAGCGACGCCGAAGCCACAAAGCCCTGACGTAGTTTGGAGATCACGCTCTCCAAGCCCGTCATTTTCGCCCGTAACCCTTTTATTCGCTCCTAACCTACGTGAGCCGGTCCATTTTGTCGCGGCAGTTGCCGGCGCCGCGCGGCCTATTCACGCAATTTTCTAGGGCTGTCGCTCTGCGGCAACGCCCTCATCGGCGCCGTCGCCAACGGGATGAAGGCCAAGGGCCTCCAGCTTGCGGTAGAGGGTGGAACGCCCGATCTGCAGGCGCCGCGCGACCTCCGACATTTGCCCGCGGTAATGGGTAATAGAATACCGTATGAGTTCCGCCTCAATCTCTTCCAGAGGGCGCACGTCGCCCTCGGCGTTGAGCAAGGGCAGCGCGTCCGCCGGCATCGCCGGCAAGTCTGGCTGCAAGGCCGGCTGGGCGGGGGACGGCGTCAATGTCGCAACCGCCGGATATTCGGGCAGCTGCTCCGCCGATGTTGGTTCGCCTGCGGCCGGCACCGTGATCTGCGCGCTCACTTGCGGGAACTCGTCGACGCCAAGGCTGTCGCCGTCGGCGAGCACCACCGCGCGGAACACCGCATTTTCCAGTTGCCGGATATTTCCCGGCCACCGGTAGCTCGTCAGCAGCGACAGCGCATCCGGTGCGATCGAGCCGATGCGCTTTCCTTCTTCGGCGGCGAACAGCGCCAGAAAATGCCGCGCCAGCGCCGGAATGTCGGCCGGCCGATTGCGCAACGGCGGCACCGTGATCGGAAAAACGTGCAGCCGGTAGAACAAGTCCTCGCGGAAGCGGCCTTCTTTGACGTCGGCGATCAAGTCGCGGTTGGTGGCCGAGACGATGCGGACGTCGACTTTCACCGGCCGGCGCGCACCGACCGGCTCGACTTCGCCCTCCTGAATGGCGCGCAAGAGCTTGACCTGTGCGGGAAGGGGCAGTTCGCCGACTTCATCGAGGAACAGCGTTCCGCCGGAAGCCTCGACGAATTTGCCGACATGGCGTTCGGTCGCGCCGGTGAACGAGCCCTTCTCGTGGCCGAACACAATCGACTCGACGAGATTCTCCGGCATGGCGCCGCAGTTGACGGCGACAAAGGGTTTGCTACGCCGCTCACCAGAACCGTGAATGGCACGCGCGATCAATTCCTTGCCGACGCCGGATTCGCCGGCGACCAATACCGGAATATTGGAGGCGGCCGCCTTCTCGGCCATGCGCAAGACCGTGTGCATCGCCGGGCTTTTGGTGATGATGTCTTTAAACCCGAGCGTGCCCGAGCGGCTGTGTTTGATGCGTTTGATCTCGCCTTCGAGCGCGCTCAAGTTGAGCGCATTGCGCAAGCTCACCTGCATGCGCTCGGCGCCGACCGGCTTGACGACGAAATCGACGGCACCCGCCCGCATCGCGGAGACCACGTTGTCGATGCCGCCATGCGCGGTCTGCACGATCACCGGCACCGCGATCTCGCTTTGGCGCATTTTCGCCAATACCCCGAGCCCGTCGAGGTTGGGCATGACGAGATCGAGGATCATGCAGTCGATGCGGCCGCCGTCGGATCCGGTGAGAAACGCCAATGCCCCGTCGCCGCTGTCGCGGGTCACGGTCTCATAGCCCGACTTTTGCAGCATGCCTTCAAGGAGCCGGCACTGCACCGGATCGTCATCGACAATAAGAATAGCCATTACTGCTCCCGTTGCGGCGGATGCGCGGACCACGAAGTGTGCCGTTTCGGGGCACTGTGGCGCACGGCGGCTTAACGGGCTGTTAAGTTGGCAATAGTACCGCGAACGTCTTGGCGAAAGTGTGAGCGTCGCCGGGCCAGCGCGCCGAGACATAATTGCCGTCGCGCACGACAAAGGCTGTGCGATCGTCGGCGAAGGTGTCGCGGACCATGCCGCTGACTTTTAGCCGGTAATTTGGCGCATCGGCCGGCACGTCGAGGAAATCGTCCGCCCGCGCCAGCGCGCGGGTGACTTCTTGCTGCACCGACATATAACCTTCCGGTTCGCCCGGCCCGTCCGCATAGGTGCGGTAATAGTTCGGATCCCAGAAGCGCACGATGCGGCCGACCTGGGCGGCCTTGCGCTCCAGCGCCCAGGTAAGCGCGGTGGTGCGGCGGCCGAACAGCACGGAGCGACTGCTATCCACGGCGCGACTGCGCGCGGCGAGCAGCACGCCGTGACAAATCGCGGCGACCGGCGCATTGGCGGCAAAGAATTGCGCCACCAGATTTTGCAGCGCCTTGCTCTCGAGGTATTCGCGCATGCCGCGGGCGCGATGCCCGCCGGGCAAGACCAGGCCATCAAAGTCCTCGCGGCGCAGCTGCGCCCATGTGAGCGGCGCTTGATACGCCGGGTCGCCGCGCATCGCCGCATAATCGCGCCGCGCATCGGCGTTGGCACGCATTAGCCGCCCGATGGCGGTGAAGTGCTTGAGCCCCGGAATAAAGCCCCAGATATCCAAGCCTTGGCCGGTGAGCATCAGCTCGTCGGCCTGCCCTGGGCGCCCGTCCGGCGTGGCAAAGACGACGGTGTGGCCCAGCCGTTTGAGCACGCTCCAGCTGACCGCGACCTCGCTCGGATCGAAGTCCCGGCTGGGGGTAGGGATGAGGACCTTGCCCACGGTTCGACCTCGGTGACGGCGGCCAATACTGCGTTCTGCCGCCTTGCATGCGCCTTACTGCCGCGCCAAATGAAGGCGGTAACGCCCGGGATTCTATACCCTGCAGGATGTCCATGCCCCCCAAAACTTCGGCACGTTTAAAGCCTGCACGTTTGAAACCGGCGCCCAAGGGCGCGGCGGTCAAACGGCCGGCCAAGCGCGGCGCGGCGCCCGTAAAAACTTCGCCTGGCGCGCTGCCCGAGTGGAATCTCGCCGATCTTTATTCCGGCCTCGACGATCCGGCGATCAAGCGGGATCTCGATCGCGCCGACGCCGACTCCCTCGCCTTTGAGAATGCGTTTAAGGGCAAGCTTGCCGAGATGGCGGCTTCGCCGACCGCCGGCGCCGCGCTTGCCGACGCGGTGCGCCGCTATGAGGCGATCGATGATCTCATGGGACGGCTTGGCTCCTATGCCGGGCTCCTCCATGCCGGCAATACGCTCGACCCCGCGCGCACCAAATTCTACGGCGACGTCCAGGAGCGGCTGACCGCCGCCTCGACGCATCTGTTGTTCTTCTCGCTCGAGCTCAATCGCATCGACGACAAGCTTCTGGAAGCGGCGATGGCCGATCCGGCACTCGGCCATTATCGGCCGTGGCTCGAAGACGTGCGCCGCTACCGGCCCTATCAGCTGGAAGACCGGGTCGAGCAATTGCTCCATGAAAAATCGATGACCGCGTCGTCGGCGTGGAATCGCCAGTTCGACGCCACCATTGCCAACCTGCGGTTCGCGGTCGGGGGCAAGAAGCTCGCGATCGAGCCGACGCTCAATCTGTTACAGGACCGCTCCGGCGCCAAACGCAAAACGGCGGCGCAAGCGCTGGCGCGCACCTTCAAGGATAATGTTGCGCAATTCGTGCTGATCACCAACACACTCGCCAAGGACAAGGAAATTTCCGATCGTTGGCGCGGCTTCGCCGATATCGCCGACGAGCGCCATTTGTCGAACCGCGTCGAGCGCGAGGTGGTCGATGCTTTGGTCGCCGCGGTGCGCGCCGCCTATCCGCGACTGTCGCACCGCTACTACGCGCTCAAAGCCCACTGGTTCGGCAAGAAGCGTTTGCCGTACTGGGATCGCAACGCGCCGCTGCCGCAGGTCGCGCAGCGCACGGTCGGCTGGACCGAAGCGATGGACACCGTGCTCACCGCCTACGGCGCTTTCTCGCCGAAGATGGCGTCCATCGCCGAGCGTTTCTTCCGCGAGCGCTGGATCGATGCGCCGGTGCGTCCAGGGAAGGCGCCCGGCGCCTTCGCGCATCCGACCACGCCGTCGGCGCACCCGTACGTGCTGCTCAATTATCAGGGCAAGCCGCGCGACGTGATGACACTGGCGCACGAATTGGGCCATGGCGTGCACCAAGTGCTGGCCGCGCCAAACGGCGCCTTGATGGCGCCCACCCCGCTGACGCTCGCCGAGACTGCAAGTGTGTTTGGCGAGATGCTGACCTTCCGCAAGCTTGTCGCCGAAACCGCCGACATCAAGCAACGCAAAACGATGCTCGCCGCCAAGGTCGAGGACATGATCAACACGGTGGTGCGGCAGATTGCGTTCTACACCTTCGAACGCGCGGTGCACACTGAACGCAAGGGCGGCGAATTGACCGCGGATCGCGTCGGCGAATTATGGCTCGAGGTGCAGCGCGAGAGTCTCGGGCCGGCGATCGAGCTCAAGCCCGGCTACGAGACCTTCTGGGCCTACATTCCGCATTTCATCCATTCGCCCTTTTATGTGTACGCGTATGCGTTCGGCGACTGCCTGGTGAATTCGCTATACGCGGTTTACGAGCACTCGGCGCAGGGCTTTGCCGAACGTTATCTGGCCATGCTCGCGGCCGGCGGCACCAAACACTACTCCGAGCTGCTTAAGCCGTTCGGGCTCGATGCTCGCGATCCGGCATTTTGGCAAACCGGCCTCGGCGTCATCGAGCGGATGATCGAAGAGCTGGAACGGTTGAGCTGACGCGTTCGGTTAGGTGAACCCGAGCCGCGTTTAACTCCAGCTCTGCGAAATCCTCCAGATCAAGCGGTCGAACAGGCGATCGGGCAGGATCTTCTTTAAGAATAAAATTGCGTGCGCACCGCCGCCGGTGGCGTAGCGGGTTTTCGGCCGCCGCGCGGTGATGGCGCCCACGATGGTTTTGGCGACGACTTCGGGCGGCGAGGGCAGTTTCGAGGTTTCGGTGCTGTCGAGCATGCGGGCGTGATTTTCGGCAAAGGCGGCGTAGGCGCCCCGGCCGGAAAAACGCCGCAGCCCGTCGGCTGCGATGCCGGCCCATTCGGTCCTGATCGCGCCCGGCTCGACGACAATGACATCGATGCCAAACGGCTCGACCTCAACCCGCAAACTGTCGCTCAACCCTTCGACCGCGAATTTGGTGGCGTGATACCAGCTGCCGAGCGGTTCCCAGATCTTGCCGCCGACCGAGGAGACGTTGACGATTTTGCCGGATTCTTGCGCACGCATCATCGGCAGGACGAGCTGCGACAGACGCGCCAGGCCGAACACATTGACCTCGAATTGCCGCCGCGCTTCGTCAAGCGGCACGTCTTCGAGCGCGCCGTAGGAGCCGTAGCCGGCATTGTTGACCAGAACGTCGAGGCGCCCGGCGCCACTTTTGATCGCCTCGACCGCAGCAATGATCGATGCATCGTCGGTGACGTCGAGCTTGAGTAATGTGGCGCCGAGCGCGGCGAGGCCGCTCATGCGATCGACCCGGCGGGCGGCGGCGAAAACGGTGTAACCGGCGCTGATAAGCGCGCGCGCCGTGGCTTCGCCGATGCCGGCGGACGCGCCCGTGACTAAGGCAATTTTGTTCATCGATGCCGCTCCCAAGGTTCAGCGGCGCGTGTTATAAGCCTTGACCAAGGTCAATGGTCAAGGTTGGCTGAATGCTGATTTCCGAATTTGCGCGCGCCGCCGGGCTCACGCCCGACACCGTTCGTTTTTATATACGGCGCGGCCTGCTCAAGCCGATCCTCGGCAGGAAGGGCGGCTCGAATCCCTATCAGGTCTTCACCGCGGAACACGTTCAAATCGCGCGCCTGATCAAGATGGGCCAGTCTTTGGGTTTTTCGCTCCGCGAAATCGAGGCACTGAACGTCGAATACCAGGCCAAGCGGATGACGGCTTCGCGCGGCGCCGAGATCATGCGCGCGCAGCTTGCGCGCCTCGAGCAGAAGGCGGCGCATGTCGCCGCTATGATGAGCTATATCCACGCCAAGCTCGCCTGGCTGGAAAGCGGCAGCAAAGGGCCGGAGCCGAACTTTACCGATTACGAACTTGCCGCCGATCCGAAGCGCGTGAAGGGCATGGAGATCGCCCGACGGTCTTTTCGCAAATACGCCGACGCCTATAAGGCGCTATCGAAGTGACACTTGCAGCAAGGCCATAGGAATGCCGTCATCTGACCGCGAAAAGAACCGCTTCTCCGCCCGCGCGGCGCGCTACGCGCGCGTTTCCGCCAATGTTGGCGGCGTCGCGGCGCGTTACGCCGGGCGGCGGCTTATCGGCGGCGAGCCGAACCGCGCCGGCGAAGCCACGGCGCTGGCGTCGGCGCTCGGCAATCTCAAAGGGCCGTTGATGAAAGTCGCCCAGCTGTTGGCGACCGTGCCCGATCTGCTGCCACCGGAATATGCCGAAGAGCTGGCGAAACTGCAGAGCGAAGCGCCGCCTATGGGCTGGGCGTTCGTCAAGCGGCGCATGATCGCGGAGCTTGGCGCCGACTGGCAGGACAAATTCGCGAGCTTCGAGTATCACCCGGCGGCCGCGGCTTCGCTCGGCCAGGTGCATCGCGCACGCTCGCTTGGCGGCGCGGCTTTGGCCTGCAAGCTGCAGTATCCCGACATGCAGTCGGCGGTCGAAGCCGACTTGCAGCAATTGCAATGGCTGCTCGCCATCCGCCGCCGCTTCGACAGCGCCATCGACACGAGCGAGATCGGCAAGGAAATCGGCGCGCGCGTGCGCGAGGAGCTTGATTACCGGCGCGAAGCCAAACACGTGGCGCTCTACCGCGCCATGCTCGACGGCATCGACATCGTGCGGGTGCCGCAGGCCTGGCCCGAACTTTCGACCGGGCGGCTCTTAACACTCGACTGGCTCGACGGCACGCGCATGCTGGCGCACAAAAACGACCCGCTCGCGGTGCGCAATACGCTCGCTACCGCGATGTTCACCGCCTGGTGGTTTCCGTTCAGCCGCTTCGGCGTCATCCACGGCGATCCGCATCTCGGCAATTACACGGTGTTCGACGCGCGCAAGGACGGCCCGCGCAAGAATGTCATGGAGCCCGCCGGCATCAACCTGCTCGACTATGGCTGCATCCGCATCTTCCCGCCGAAATTCGTTCGCGGCGTGGTCGATCTCTATCACGGGCTCCTGCACGGCGACGACGAATTGGTCGTGCGCGCTTACGAAACCTGGGGCTTCCGCAAACTGTCGCGCGAATTGATCGACACACTCAATATCTGGGCGCGGTTCATCTATGCGCCGCTTCTCGACGACCGCGTGCGCACCATTGCCGACGGCGTAGCGCCGTCAGAATACGGGCGGCGCGAGGCGTTCCGCGTCCATCAGGCGCTCAAGCGCAAAGGCCCGGTGACGGTGCCGCGCGAATTTGTCTTTATGGATCGGGCCGCGATCGGGCTCGGTGCGGTGTTTCTGCACTTGCGCGCCGAGCTCAACTTCTATCGGCTGTTCAACGAAGCGATCGAAGATTTCTCGCTCGACAAAGTCGCCAAGCGCCAAGAATCGGCGCTGGCCGCGGCGGGATTGTAGGACGATAGCGCTTATGGCCAACATCTGGGCGCGCAAGCCGATTGCGGCATTGGAAGCGGAAGCCGCCGAGCCGCAAGTGCAGGCGCTGACCACCCATGACGGCGTGCCGCTCAAACGCACCTTGTCGGCGCTCAATCTCGTCGCGCTCGGCATCGGCGCTATCATCGGCGCCGGCATTTTCGTGCTCACCGGACATGCGGCGGCGGCCAACGCCGGACCGGCGATAACATTGTCGTTCGTGTTGGGCGCCTTCGCCTGCACCTTTGCCGGTCTTTGCTATGCGGAGATGGCATCCACCGTGCCGATCGCGGGCAGCGCCTACACTTATGCCTACGCCACCATGGGCGAAATCGTCGCCTGGATCATCGGTTGGGACCTGATCCTCGAATACGCGCTTGGCGCTACCACCGTCGCCATCGGCTGGTCGGGCTATGTGGTGAGCTTTCTTAAAGACCTCGGGATCGTCGTGCCGGCGGCGCTGGCTCAGTCGCCGTCGGCCTACGACGCCGCTGCGCACACTTGGCACACGACCGGCGCGCTGGTGAATCTGCCGGCCGTGGTGGTGGTCGCCGCAATTACCGTGTTGCTGGTTGTCGGTACTCACGAATCGGCGCGCATCAACAACGTCATCGTCGCGATCAAGCTCGTTATCGTCTTGGTGTTCATTGTCGCCGCAGCCCCGTTCGTCAGCACGGCGCACTGGGTCACGGCCACCAATCCTGACGGCCACTTCATTCCGCCCAATCTCGGCCCCGGCCAGTACGGTTGGAGCGGCCTCGTTCGCGGCGCCGCCGTGGTCTTCTTCGCCTATATCGGCTTTGACGCGGTTTCGACCGCGGCGCAGGAGGCTAAGAATCCGCAGCGCGACATGCCGATTGGCATTCTCGGCTCGCTCGCCTTGTGCACCGTCCTTTATGTCGCGGTCGGCTTCGTGCTCACCGGTGTCGTCGGCTACGACAAGCTCAACGTGCCCGATCCGATCGCGGTGGGCATCGATGCCATCGGGCTCACGATATTGTCGCCGTTTCTTAAAGTCGGCATCATCCTCGGCCTGACCTCCGTCATTCTCGTCATGATGCTCGGCCAGCCGCGCATCTTCTATTCGATGGGACGCGATGGCCTGTTGCCGCCGGCGGCGGCGCGCGTGCATAGCCGCTTTCGCACGCCCTATGTCACCACCATCATCACCGGTTTCGTTGTCACGGTTCTGGCCGGCTTGTTGCCGATCGGTTTGGTCGGCGAATTGGTCAGTATCGGCACTCTGTTCGCTTTTGCCATTGTCTGCATCGGCGTCCTGGTTCTGCGCATTACCGAGCCGGACCTAACGCGGCCGTTCAAAACTCCGGCGGTGTTCGTGGTCGCGCCGCTCGGCGCCGCGGCGTCGTTGTTTCTGATGTTCGGATTGCCGCTCGACACTTGGCTGCGCTTTGGCGGCTGGCTCCTGATCGGGCTTTTGATTTATGGCGGCTACGGCATCAGGCACGGGCGCGCCATGGCGCCGCGCGAAGCGCCGTTGCCGCCGGCGCGGGCGGTGCAATGAATGCAATCTTCACGACCGGCGGTGCGGCACCCGCGATTCCGATCTGGTTCGTCAACGCGGCGAATTACGCGGACGTGCATGAGCAACTTGCCGCCGCCGCGCGCGCTTACGCCGACGCCGCGGGTTTTGAGCCAAAGCCCGGGCAGATGTTGGCGCTGCCGGGGCAGGGAGCGCTCAGCGGCATCCTGTTCGGGATCGAAGCCGCCAACGAGCTCAAGGATTTGTTTCTCCCCGGGCGCTTGCCGCAGCAACTGCCCGACGGCCGCTATCGCTTCGCCAACGACCCGCATGACGCGCGCCTGGCGGCGCTCGCCTTTGCGCTCGGCAGCTACCGTTTCACCCGTTATCGCAAGGCCGACGCGCACCAGGTCTCGCTTGATCTGCCGCAACGCATCGACCGCGGCGAGCTTGACCACATCGTCGAAGCGGTGGCGCTGACGCGCGATCTGGTCAACACGCCGGCCAACGACATGGGACCGGCGGAACTGGAGGAGGCGGCGCGCGCGCTCGCGGCGCGGCATGACGCGCAGGTCAATGCGATCGTCGGCGACGATCTGCTAACGGAAAATCTTCCGCTCATTCACGCCGTCGGGCGCGCGGCGGCGCGGGCGCCCCGGCTCGTCGATCTGACTTGGGGCGACGCGGAACATCCGCGCGTGACTTTGGTCGGCAAAGGCGTCTGCTTCGATACCGGCGGGCTTGATATCAAGCCCGACGCGTCGATGCTCAACATGAAAAAGGACATGGGCGGCGCCGCGACCGCTTTGGCGCTGGCGCATATGGTCATGGCGCGCGGCCTCAAAGTGCGGCTGCGCGTGCTCATTCCGGCGGTCGAGAATGCCATTTCCGGGAGCGCGTTTCGTCCGCGCGACATCTACAAATCGCGCAACGGCCTGACCGTAGAAATCGGCAACACCGATGCCGAAGGCCGGCTCATTCTGGCAGACGCGTTGACGCTCGCCGACGAGGACAAGCCTGAGCTGATCGCCGATTTCGCCACCCTCACCGGCGCTGCGCGCGTGGCGCTCGGCCCGGAATTGCCGGCGTTCTTTACCGATGACGATGAACTCGCCAGCGCGCTCGCGAGCCACGGCGCCGCCGAGAACGATCCGCTGTGGCGGCTGCCGCTGTGGCGCCCCTACGCGGCGATGCTGGAATCGAAGGTAGCCGACATCAACAACGTCGGCAGCGGCGGGCAAGCCGGCGCCATCACCGCGGCCCTGTTCATGCGCCGTTTCGTGACCGCGCCGTCGTGGGTGCATTTCGACGTTTTCGCCTGGACGCCTTCGGCCAAACCGGGTCGGCCGGAGGGCGGCGAATGCCAGGCCGCGCGCGCTCTCTATGCGGTTCTCGCCGAGCGCTACGGCTAGAGCGGGCATGCGCGCTTTCGATCCTCGGCTCACGCCGGCCCGCGCCGACCTCGCCGCGAAGGCCCTCGAAGGCAAAGTCGCGGCGGCACGCTATGTCGAGGGCCAAGCTTACGAAGTGATTGAGGCGCAGACGCCGCTGCGCGCGGAAGCTGCGCCGGACGCGTCGTTCCTGACCGAAGCGCTCAAGGGCGAGCGCGTCACGATCTACGACACCAATGCGGAAGGGTGGGCGTGGGGCCAGCTCGCGGCCGATGGTTATGTCGGCTGGCTGTCCGAAAATGCGCTCAAGCCGACCGGTGCGCCGCCGACGCATAAAGTCACCGCACTGCGGACTCTTGTCTTCCCCGGTCCTTCGATCAAGCTGCCGCCCATCGAGGCGCTGCCGCTGGGTGCGCGCCTCACCGTCGCCCGCTTCGAAGACCGCCTGGCGGTGACGGCGGCTGGTGCTTATGTGCCCGCGCCGCATTTGGCGCCAATCGACCATTATGAATCGGATTTTGTCGCCACGGCCGAGCGTTTCCTTGGCGCGCCTTATCTGTGGGGCTGCAAGACCACGCTCGGTCTCGACTGCTCCGGGCTTGTTCAGGTCGCGCTCACGGCTTGTGGCGTGCCGTGTCCGCGCGACAGCGACATGCAGGAAGCGGCGTTTTGTGAGGCTGCGGATATTTCAAACCCGCAACGCGGCGATCTGATGTTCTGGAAACGCCACGTCGCCATCGTCCGCGACCGATTAACGCTCATTCACGCCAATGCTTTTCATATGGCCGTCGTCATCGAGCCGATTGCGGAGGCGGTCGCGCGCATCCGCGGCGCCGGCAGCGAGATCACCAGCGTGCGCCGGCTGCAAAGGTGACGCTACGCCGGCGTGGCCCTATGATCACGACGTGTATTCAGGAGCAGGCATGGCCGCTTTCGGCGAATGCGGACATCACATTTCGCCGCGCCGTGTTTGCATACGACCCGCAGCAGACATCGGGACCTGATTGAGATATTCTTCGCGCATGGCCCGTTCGTGCGCCCGCCACTGCTTTTCTTGCCGCGGTGATCCGGCCGGCTGCCGTCCATGCCAAGGTGACGGCGATGACCGATGAGATGTTCGTCGACCAGGCCGCGACATCCGGCCACTCTGCCAAGGCATCGTTGCAGGAACTGCTGACGTTCGAACGTCTGCTTGCCGATCTATCGGCCCGCTTCGCCAATGTTTCCAGCGACCTACTCGAGACGGAAATCGTGGACGCGCTAACGCGCTCGTGGGGTTTCTGGATTTTGATCGCAGCAACTTCGGCGAATTCACCGCCGATGGCTGGGCCAATATTTTATGTTCGGTGGCGATAGACGGGGTGGAACGATATCCCCCCGGGTCCGGTGCCGGCCTTTCTGAATTGGTATATTGGCCAACTCCGAGCCGATAAAATCATGCGTGTGCGAGCGCTCGATGATCTTCCTCCGGAGGCGGTCGAGCAAATTGAATACCGTCACCGCTCCGGTATTCGCTCTAGTCTCGGAATCCCGCTCCGTGTCGGCGGCAATGTCGTCGCGCTGATCAACTTTTCGGCATTCCGCTCAACGCGAGAATGGCCCGACGATCTCATCGCGCGGCTAAAGGTTATCGGCGAAGTAATGGCCCAAGCGCTCGTTCGCAAGCGCTCCGAAGCGGCGCTTCGAGCGAGCGAAGCGCGTTGGCAGTCCATATTTGAAACATCGAGCATTGGTATTTCGACGTTTGATCAAGACCTGCATTACTTAGCAACAAATCCGACATTTCAGGCGATGCTTGGCTACACGAACGAGGAGCTTCGACGACTTACACCTCTGGATATTACCCTTGAGGAAGAGCGCGAAGTTGCTCAGGTGCGGCTCACTGAACTTCAGCAGGGAAAGGTCGATCATTACGTCGTTGTGAAACAATACCGTCGCAAAGACGGCACGGTGATATGGGGCCATAGTTCGGTGGCGCGGGCGCCAGCATCTAGGACTGAAGTATTCATCGGCACGATAATCGATATTACCGAAAGCCATCGCGCGCAGAGTATGTTGCTGGCCACGCAAACCGAGCTCGCGCGCGTCACCAGTCTGACGGAAGCCGGGCAGACGGCGGCGGCGATGGCGCATGAGATTAAACAACCCCTGACGGCGATCGTAACGGCTGGCAGTGCGGGCTTGCGCTGGCTCTCGACACCGACGCCCGATCTCAAAGAGGTGCGCATCGTCCTCGAGAGCGTCGTCAGCGAGGGCAACCGAGCGAGCCAGGTAATCGACGGCATTCGGGCCATGTTTAAGAACGATAGCCGGGAAAAGGTGCTGCTCGACGTCAATCACGTGATCCTACAAGTCATTGCGCTACTTCACTCCAAGCTGCAGAAGCACCAAATTGTGGTTCAGACGGAGTTAGGTTCGGAGCATCCACCGGTCTTGGCAGATCAAGTCCAATTGCAGCAGGTGGTCGCCAATCTCGTTGCGAATGCGATTGAAGCAATGGATAACGTCACCGATCGCGCTCGGACGGTACGGGTGACGTCGGCGATCGACGAAGCGCACGGCGTGTCGATCATTGTGGAAGATTCCGGGCCCGGAATTGATCCAGAAAACGCGGACCGTATCTTCCACCCGTTCTTGACGACAAAATCCGACGGCACCGGCATGGGCCTGTCGATTTGCCGATCTATCATCGAGGCTCATAATGGGCGTCTTTTCCTACGTTCCGCGTCCAGTCGGGGATCGGTCTTTCAGATTTTCTTGCCAGCCGGAGACTTCGAGACGACCTGGCTCGCCTGAGCTCCGTTTGATTGGCCGATACCGCGAAGACGGCGCCGAAGCGCGTCCGCCCTTGGTGAATGTCGACATTGAGCGAACGGCATCATCGGTTTATGAGTAGATGCCCTAGTCTGCGCGGCGCGGCGCAACCCCTACAACGCACGGAGCAGAGGTGATGACCAATTCCGACCTGCGGCTGAGCGTTCCCGACCCAAGTCCGCCCTCGACAAAGCGGCATCCGAATTTTTGGATCAGAGAACTTCCGTTCACGGTGGTGTTGATCCTGACCATCGGCGGCGTCGCCTATACCAGCTTTTCCAAACAGCCCATAGTCGTCTATTGGGAAATTCTCGCCCCGCTCATCGCTTTGGTCTGCATCGGCGCCGGCTGGGACGAGTCCGGCGACAACAACGCGCGGCTGCGGCTCATTGTGACGCAGGCGTTGCATTGGCTCGCCTTCATTGTCGTGATGAACATGCTGCTGCTGCCGAACGTGCAGCGTATCTTCAGTGCGCAAGCCACGGCGTTGGCAATTTTTACTCTGCTCGCGCTCGGTACCTTTACGGCCGGCGTGCAGGTCATGTCCTGGCAGGTCTGCTTGCTCGGCTTGATCATGGCGCTTGGCATTCCGGCGATTGCCTGGATCGAGAATTCGGCGCTGCTGGTGGTGCTCATCGTCGGCGCGGTCGCTGCCATTGTCGCGGTAATCTGGTGGCACTTCCGGCAGCGGCGCGCGGCCTGACACGGCTTCGTGGGCAAAAGACGAACGCGCCGACCTATCGCAAAAGTTGGGCCGGGGTCCGGGCGCATTTTTCTTGAATTGCAGTCGCGCCGATACAACCTCGCTTCGCACTGACGGTGCCGCACGACGACGCCAAGTCGCGGGCGACAGGGGAGGACGCAATATGAAGCGTATTTTCGCGGGCGCCCTTGCGGGCGTCGCCGCTGTCGTTGTTGCGGCGGCAGGTGTGTTACCGAAAGCTCACGCCGAATCGCCGATCGAACGCGGCGCTTATTTGGTCAATGTCGCCGGCTGCAATGACTGTCACACGCCGGGCTTCTTCTTCGGCAAGCCCGACAAGGATAAATTTCTCGGCGGCTCCGACGTCGGCTTCGAAATTCCCGGGCTCGGCGTATTCAATGGCCGCAACATCACCCCCGACAAGGAGACTGGCATCGGCGGCTGGACCGACGAGCAAATCGCAGCCGCGATCACCACCGGCAAGCGGCCCGACGGCCGCCAGTTGGCGCCGATCATGAACTACGTGGCGTTTGTGCACATGACCAAGGACGATGTCGCCGCAGTCGTGGCGTATCTGCGCAGCATTCCGCCGGTGCACAATGTGGTGCCTGGACCCTATAAGCCGGGCGAGAAGGTTACGATCTTCACGTTCCGGATCGAGCCGCCCGGGGCCATCGCCGCCGACGCGCCGAAGTAAGGCGTCAGCAAACTGTCTTGCCGCAGGCTGCCGCGGCGGCGGCGATGGCTTCGATCGTGCGCGGCCCCGGGTAGCCCAGGATCGCAAGATCGCCGACGACGAAGGACGGCGTCGCTTGCAGACCCAGCGCATCGCCGAGGCGCACGTGATTTTTCATCGTCTCGGTGATTTCGTCACCGTCGGCGAGCGCCAGCAGGCGGTGGGTGTTCAAGCCTAGGCTTTTTGCCACCTCGAGCGCGCGCCGCCCGTCGACGGTGCCGCGTTGCGCGTAGATCTTGCGATGAAAGGCGTAGAATTGTTCGGCGCTTGCGAGTTTCGCCACCGCGAGCTCGACGCGGCCGGCGGTGATCGAGGGAATGCCCAGCACCGGATAGGGGACAAGGACGAGACGCAGGTCATGGTCGCGCGACAAAAGCTCGGCGAGATCGGTCGCGGCTTGGTGGCAATAGGGGCAATTGAGGTCGTAAAACTCGACCAGTGTCGCCTTGCCGCCCGGATTGCCGACCACAACGACGCCGGGCAGCTGATCGAGCGGACCGAGAAGCTTGATGGTGTGATTGGAGACGCGCTGGCCGTCGTCGCCGAGGAGCGGATAATCCCACTGCGTCTCCGGATCCGGCGACTGCGCAAATCCCGGTGCGCAAGACAACAATAAAACCGCCGCCGCCAGCACGGCCGCGGCCGGGCTCATCCTCTTGCTCAGCATCGAAATGTCGCCACTCTTTATTGCGCTACCACGCCGCTCGGCGCGGTCTCAAGGTTGAACGCGGCGGCGAATAGCGCGCGCGTGTAATCGCTCTTCGGATTTTGAAACAAATCGGCGGCGGCGCCGGCCTCGACAACCTTGCCGGCCCGCATCACCAACAAGCGGCTCGCCAGCGCCGCGACCACCCGCAGATCGTGCGAAATGAACAGATAAGTAAGGTTGCGCCGCTTCTGCAGGTCGCGCAACAGATCGACCATCTGCGCCTGGATCAGCATGTCGAGCGCGCTGGTCGGTTCGTCGAGCACGACGAAAGTCGGCTCCAGCACGACGGCGCGCGCCAGCGCGATGCGCTGGCGCTGGCCGCCGGAAAATTCGTGGGGAAAGCGAAAGCGCGTCTTCGGATCTAAACCGACATCGCCGAGTGCGGCCACGACGCGCGCGTCGCGTTCGCTCTCGGTCATGTTCGGGTGATGCACCTGCAGGCCTTCCTCGATGACGTCGGCGATCGACAGCCGCGGGGAAAGCGAACCGTAGGGATCCTGGAAAACGACCTGCATGTCGCGACGGAAGGGCCGCATTTCCTTAAAGCGCAGCCCCTGCAGCGCATGTCCCATAAAGACGATCGGCCCATCGGAGGAAATAAGCCGCAGGATGGCGAGGCCCAATGTGGTCTTGCCGGAACCGGATTCGCCGACGACACCGAGTGTCTCGCCTTTGCGGATATCGACGCTGACGCCATCGACCGCCTTGATATGGCCGACCACCTTGCGCAACAGGCCGCGCTTGATCGGAAACCAGACTTTGAGGTCGGTCGTTTCCAGCACCAACGGCGCGTCGGGCTGCGGCGGCGCCGGGTCGGGCTTCGGCTCGGCGGCAAGCAGCGCGCGCGTGTAAGGATGTTGCGGGGCGGCGAACACCTTTTCGACCGTGCCCTGCTCGACGATTTTCCCTTCCGTCATCACGCAGACCCGTTGCGCGATCTTGCGCACGATCCCGAGATCGTGCGTGATGAAAAGAAGCGACATGCCGAGCCGCTCCTGAAGGCCTTTCAGCAATTCGAGGATCTGCGCCTGCACTGTCACGTCGAGCGCCGTCGTCGGCTCGTCGGCAATGAGGAGATCGGGTTCGTTGGCGAGCGCCATGGCGATCATCACGCGCTGGCGCTGGCCGCCGGACAATTGATGCGGGTAGCTCTGCAGCCGGCTTCGCGGATCGGGAATGCCGACCTGGGTGAGCACTTCGAGCGTGCGCGCGCGCGCCGCGGCGCCGCTAAGCCCGCGGTGCAGCGACAAAATCTCGCCGATCTGCTTTTCGATGGTGTGCAGCGGGTTGAGCGAGGTCATCGGCTCCTGGAACACGATGGTGATCTTGTCGCCGCGTACCCGCCGCATCTCGCGTTCCGAAAGCGGCAGCAAATCGCGGCCCTTGAAGCTGATACGGCCGGAAGGGTGCGACGCCGCCGGGTAGGGCAGGAGTTTGAGGATCGACAGCGCGGTGACCGATTTGCCGGACCCGGACTCGCCGACCAGCGCCACTGTCTCGCCCTTGCCGATGTCGAACGACACCCGGTCGACGGCGAGCGTGTCCGGTCCGCCATCGATTCCATGGCTGAAGGCGACCGACAGATCGCGGATGGAAAGGAGGGGCTCGGTCATCGGAACGTCTTGCGCGGGTCGAAGGTGTCGCGCACCGCTTCGCCGATGAAGATCAAGAGCGACAGCATCAGCGCGACGGTGAAAAAGCCGGTCAGGCCGAGCCACGGCGCCTGTACGTTGGCTTTGCCCTGCGACAACAATTCGCCGAGCGACGGCGACCCCGGCGGCAGGCCGAAGCCGAGGAAGTCGAGCGCGGTAAGCGTCATCACCGACGACGACATGATGAACGGCAGAAAGGTGAGCGTCGCCACCATGGCGTTGGGCAACAGATGGCGGAACATGATGACGATGTTGGATACCCCGAGCGCCCGGGCCGCCTGGATGTATTCGAAATTACGTCCGCGCAGGAATTCGGCGCGCACCAGTCCGACCAGCCGCGTCCACGAAAACAGCAACAGGATGCCGAGCAGCACGAAGAAACCGGGCACCAGTACCGACGAGATGATCAACAACAGATAAAGCTCCGGCACCGAGGTCCAAATCTCGATGAAGCGCTGGAACAACAGATCGGTCCAGCCGCCGAAATAGCCCTGTACGGCGCCGGCGAAGACGCCGATGGCCGACGACACGATCGTGAGGATAAGGCCGAACAGCACGGAGACGCGAAAGCCGTAGATCACCCGCGTCAGCACGTCGCGGCCCTGGTCGTCGGTGCCGAGCCAATTGTATTCCAGGTCGCTGCAGCTCTTCAGATGCTTGCGCTCGACCACCGGCTGGCATTGCTTCTCGGTGAGCCACCAGGTCGGCGGCGACGGCGCCGGCGTCGGCAGATCGAGATTGTGCGTGTCGTAGGAATATCGGATCGGCGCCCAGATCATGTGACCGCCCTTGTCCGCGATCAGTTTCTGCAAATAAGGATCGCGATAGTCCGCCGCGGTCTCGAAGTCGCCGCCGAAGGTGGTTTCCGGATAAGTGAAGAACGCTGGGAAGTAGGACTTGCCGTCGTAGCTGATATAGAGCGGCTTGTCGTTGGCGATGAATTCGGCAAACATGGTGACGATGAACAGCACCAGAAAGAGCCACAACGAAACAAAGCCGCGGCGATTGGTCTTGAAATTGCGCCAGCGCCGCTGGTTGATCGGCGAGACCGTAAACCAGGACGGCGTCGGCGCGAGCCCGACCGGTCCGGTCGGCTCGGCGTCCGGTCGAAGCCCGGGCGGCAGCGGCGGTTTGCCCTCGAACCTTTCCTCGGTCTTGACGTCCAACGTCAAACCTCCCGTGTCTCGAAATCGATGCGCGGATCGATCCAGGTGTAGGTCAGGTCGGAAATCAGATTCACGATCAGGCCGACAAGCGCGAAAATGTAGAGGTTGGCGAACACCACCGGATAGTCGCGGTTAAGGACGCTTTCGAAGCTCAAGAGGCCCAACCCATCGAGCGAAAAAATTGTCTCGATCAGCAGAGAACCGGCAAAGAAGGCGCTGACGAAGGCGCTGGGAAAGCCGGCGATGACTAGGAGCATGGCATTGCGGAAAATATGGCCGTACAGCACCTGGCGCTCGGAGCAGCCCTTGGCGCGCGCGGTCAGCACATATTGCTTGCGCAATTCCTCGAGGAACGAGTTTTTGGTCAACAGCGTCATGGTGGCGAACGCGGATAACCCCATGGAGACGATCGGCAGCGTCAGGTGCCAGAAATAATCGAGGATCTTCTTCCACCAGGGAAACTGCGCCCAGCCGTCGGAGGTGAGCCCGCGCAGCGGAAATATGTCGAAGAAGGAGCCGCCGGCAAACAGAATGATGAGCAGGATGGCGAACAGAAAACCGGGAATGGCGTAACCGACAATGATGACGCCGGAAGTCCATACGTCGAACGGCGAGCCGTCGTGCACCGCTTTGCGAATGCCGAGCGGTATCGAAATCAGGTAGCTCAGCAGCGTCATCCAGATGCCGAGTGAAATTGATACCGGCAGCTTCTCCTTGATGAGCTGCAGCACGCTTACGTCGCGGAAATAGCTCTTGCCGAAATCGAAGCGCAGATAGTTCGAGAGCATCAGGAAAAAGCGCTCATACGCCGGCTTGTCGAAGCCGAATTGCTTTTCCAGGCTCTTGATGAATTCGGGATCGAGACCCTGCGCGCCGCGATACTTGGCGTTGACGTCCATCTGGGCGCCGGACTGCAGCGCGCCGCGATTGCCGAAGTCGCCGCCGGCCGAGCCGGAAATGCGCGAGGTCGCGCCGGTGTCGTTGCCGGACAGCTGGGCGATGACACGCTCGACAGGCCCGCCGGGCGCGAACTGCACCACCACGAACGATACCAGCATGATCCCGAAGATGGTCGGGATCATGAACAGGATGCGGCGGACGATGTAGGCGGTCATTGCACCCTAGCTTAGCCCGCCCGCCCGATTTTCGCTGCCTTGTCGCGGTCGTACCACCAGGTATCGGGGATGCCGCGGAAATAGCGCGGTTGCGCCGGCGGCCGGCCGAAAACGTCCCAATAGGCGACCCAGTGCGAGGGCTTGTACCAATGCGGAATCCAATAGCGGCCGGCGCGGATCACGCGGTCGAGCGCACGGCAGGCGCTGATCAGCGCTGGGCGCGTCGGCGAGGCGATGACCGCGTCGATCATGGCGTCGATCGCCGGATCGGCGATGCCGGCGAGGTTGTTCGAGCCTTTGAGCGCCGCCGCCTGCGACGAGAAAAACGAGCGCAGCGTTTCGCCGGGCGTGTCGGAAAAGTTGAAGCGGTCGACGGTGATGTCGAAGTCGAAGCTGTTAAGGCGCGCGCGATACTGCACGGGATCGACCAGACGCAGCGACGCGTCGATGCCGAGCGTGGCGAGATTCTTGATAAAGGGCATGTGGTGCGGCTCGAAAGTCGGCTCGTCGATCAAAAACTCGATCACGATCGGTTCGCCGCTCGGCAATACGCGCTTGCCTTCATGGACGGCACAGCCGGCGTCCTTGAGGAGTTGCGAGGCCTTGCGCAACAGCACGCGGTCCTGGCCGGAACCGTCCGATACCGGCGGCGAATAGGGTTCGCCGAAAACCTCGTCAGGCACGCGTCCGCGGAACGGTTCGAGCAACGCGCGCTCCGTGGCGTCCGGCAGCCCCGTCGCCATCATCGGCGAATTCTGAAAGACCGATACGGTGCGGTCGTAAGACCCATACATGATGGTTTTGTTGGTCCATTCGAAATCGAAAGCGTCGCACAGCGCCTCGCGCAACCGCGGATCGGCGAATTTCGGCCGCCGTGTGTTGATGAACCAGCCCTGCGCGCCTGACGGCGTAGCATCGGGCAGTACGTCTTTTTTGACCCGACCGTCGGTCAGCGCCGGAAAGTCGTAGCGCGTTGCCCAGGTGCGCGAAGTGAATTCTTCGCGGAACAGATAATTGCCTGCGGTGAAGCCTTCGAAGCCGACTTCGCGGTCGCGGTAATACTCGTAGCGCACGATGTCGAAGTTGTTCTGGCCGCGCGACACCGAAAGGTCAGCGCCCCACCAAGGCGCGACGCGCTCATATTCGATGAAGCGGCCGGCTTCGAAACGGCCGACCTTATAGGCACCCGAACCGAGCGGGACGTCGAGCGTGGTTTCGTCGAACGACTTTTCCGCGTAATAGGCGCGCGAGAAGATCGGCAATCCGGCAACGAATAGCGGCACGTCGCGCGCCCGGTTGGGCGCAAAGGTCACGACGAGCGCTCCCGCATCGTCTGCTCGCGCGCTCGCCATATCGCGCAGCAATTGCCCGATATTCGGATGGCCCTTGGCTTTGAGCAGATCGAGCGAGAAAGCGACGTCGTGGGCGGTGAGCGGTGTGCCGTCGTGGAACTTGGCCTCGGGCCGGATGAAAAATCGATAGGTGAGGCCGTCGGCCGACCGCCGCACTTTGGCGGCAGCCAAGCCGTACATGGCGTCCGGCTCGTCGCCGGAGCGCACCATTAGCGTCGCGAAGGTCAGTTCCATGCCCTGCGCGGCGTCGCCGCGCAGGATGTAGCTGTTGAGCGAATTGAAGGTGAGAAAATTCTGATTGTACTGCCGCGACGGCCCGATTTGCGAGAAGGTGCCGCCCTTCGGCGCATGCGGATCGACATAGCTGAAGTGCGCAAAGTCGGGCGGGTAAGCGAGATCGCCGAAAGCGGACAGGCCGTGGGATTCGATCTCATCGGCGGCGCGGGCATCGGGAAGGTGTAACGCGCCAAGCGCCGCCGCGGCGAGCGTTAGCGCGCGGCGGCGCGTCGGACGGATCACTGGCGGCTTCCGGTTTTGGCCGCTTTGTCGGCATCCCACCACCAGACTGTCGGGAATGCAGATGCGCCGTATTTCGGCAGCGGATCGGGACGGCCGAAACGGTCCCAGCGCGCGGTGCGCTGCTTGCCGTAGGTCCACTGCGGCACGAGGTAATGGTTCCAAAGCAACACGCGATCGAGCGCTTTGGTGGCGGCAACCAGATCGTCGCGGCTCTTAGCGAAAATCACCTGATCGATCAGCGCGTCGACCGCGGGATTCTTGATGCCGATAAAGTTGCTCGAACCGGGCTGATCCGCCGCCTGCGATCCCCAGAAGCCGCGCTGCTCGTTCCCCGGCGAAAGCGATTCGCCCCAGGAATTGGTGATGACGTCGTAATCCCAATCGCGCAGCCGGTTTTCGTATTGCGAAGCATCGACCGTGCGCACCGCGACCGTGACGCCCAGCCGGTCGAGCGACGGCTTGTAGAACAAAAACACGCGTTCGAAGCTTGGGTCCTCGGCGAGAAATTCCATCGCGTAGGGTTCGCCGGTCTTGCCGTCGACGAGCTTGCCGTTGCGGATTTCGTAGCCGGCTTCTTTGAACAGGCGCGCCGCCTCGCGCAGGTTGCTGCGCACCGCCTGCGGATCGCCGCCGACCGGATTGGAATAGGCCGTCGTGAAAACCTCCGGCGGAACCTTGTCGCGGACGGTTTCCAGAATTTCGAGTTCGCGCCCCTGCGGCAGTCCGCTGCTGGCGAGCTCGGTGCCGTCGAAATAGCTGTTGATGCGATGATATTGACCAAAGAAAATCTGTTTGTTCATCTCCTCGAAATCGAAAGCATAATTGAAGGCAAGCCGCACCCGCGGATCCTGAAATTTGGCGCGCCGGATGTTGAAGGCGAACGCCTGCATGACGCCGAAACTGTTGATCGGGAATTCTTCGAGGATGACCCGCTTTTCGGCCACCGCCGGGAAGTCGTAAGCCGTGGCCCAGTTCTTGGCGCTGTTCTCGCTGCGCCAATCGACCTTGTTGCCTCTGAAGGCCTCCAGTGCGACCAGCGTATCCCGAAAATACTCGAAGCCCAGCTCATCGAAATTGTTGGCGCCTAGACAGACGGCAAGATCGCGGCCCCAATAATCTTTCACGCGCTCATAAACGACGTTGCGGCCCGGCGAAAATTCCTTGATGCGATAGACGCCGCTGCCGAGCGGCGGCTCAAGCGTGGTTTCGCTGATATTGCGCTTTTTGCCGTTCTTGTCGGTACCCTCCCACCAATGTTGCGGCAGCACATGCAGCTGGCCGACGATCTGCGGCAGCTCGCGGTTTCCGGGACCGTCGAAGATGAAAGTGATCTCGTGCTCGCCGCTCTTCTCGATCCGCGCGACGTGACGATAATAGGCGGCGTAGCGGGGATTATACGTCTTGAAGGCGTTGAAGGAAAAAATCACGTCCTCGGGCTTGACCGGCTGGCCGTCGTGCCACTTCGCCGCGGCGCGCAGCCGGTAGGTCGCCGATGAAAAATCGTCCGGATAGCTGACGGCGTCGGCGAGCAGACCGTATTCGGTCGATACCTCATCGAGCGCGGACGTGAGCAGCGTGTCGTAGATCAGTTCGGTGCCGGCCGCCGCCACGCCTTTGACGCCGGCGACGACGGTATTGAAGCTGTCGAATGTGCCGAGCGCGATTTCGCGCACGCTGCCGCCCTTCGGCGCGGCGGCGTTGACGTAGTCGAAATGGGCAAAGCCAGCCGGATATTTCGGCTCGCCGAACAGTGATAGACCGTGCCGCCAGCGTTTCTCCTCGGCCTGGGCGGGAACGATCGAGGCGGGCAGCGGCAGTTGCGATGCGCCCAGTGCGCACAGCGCGGAGGTCAGAAGGGTTCGGCGGTTCACCGCGGCGCTCCAATAAAATATCGGTGCTCAAAGCTTACGCTTCTGTAATCACCTAATCACGCGACAGACGCCGCCGAACAGATGGCACAGATTGTGTGTTTTTCATGTGCGGCACCGGCAAGCGCGCGAGGCCGCGGCAAAAAGTGCTTCACATCCGCGTGCGTGGGCCGCGAGCAGCCGGCGCCATCTACTTGGACGCTGCGGGCGCGGCGTTTGCAGCCGGCGTCGCCTCGGCGGCCTTCGGCAGCGGCACCGGATTCTTCGACAGCGTGTCGAGATAAGCAATAATGTCGGCGCGCTGCTTTTCGTTCGCCAGGCCGGCAAAGGTCATGGCGGTGCCCGGCACCATGGCGCGCGGATCGGTCAGCCATTTGTTCAGTAGATCGAACGTCCAGGTACCGCTCACCCCCTTCAATGCCGCCGAGTAGTTGAAGCCGGGTACTGAGGCGATCTGACGCCCAACGACATTATAAAGGTCAGGCCCGATCTTCGGACCCTGGCCTTCCTGCAGGTTATGGCAAATGGTGCATTGCTTGGCGACTGTGGCGCCATGGTCCGCGGAAGCGCTCGCCAACAGCGTCTCGATCGGCTGCTCCGCGGGCTTGGCGGCTTCCGCCTTGCCCGGCGCTTCTTCCTTGACGGCGATTTCGTAGCCCGGTTTGGCCGGCGCCGGCGTCGTAAAGATCGCTCCCGTAGCGAGGTGAACCGCCAGCAGGATCAGGCAGGTTCCGAGCAGCGCACCGAGATATTTATTGAGTTCGTCCGAGTGCATCGCGCAATTGCTCCGCAGCGGGCAGAGGGGAGGGTCGCGGGCACAGATAGCCGGTTTGCCGCGCGTCTTGCAACCCGTATAAGCCAATTCGATGACAGACGTAGTCATTCTGATTCCGGCGCGAATGGCCGCCATCCGCCTGCCAGGCAAACCGCTGGCCGATATCGCCGGGACGCCAATGATCGTGCGCGTGCTGCGGCGGGCCGAGGCGGCCGCAGTCGGGCCGGTAGTGGTGGCCACCGATTCGGTGGAAATCGAAGCCGTCGTGCAGAAGGCCGGCGGCCGCGTGGCCATGACGCGGGCCGATCACGGCTCGGGTTCCGATCGCATATTCGAAGCGCTCGGCAAAGTCGACCCCGCCGGCCGGGCTGCGATCGTCGTCAATGTGCAGGGCGATCTGCCCACGCTCGAACCGACCGACATCACCGCGGCGGTGGCGCTGCTTGCCGACCGCGCGGTCGACATCGGCACCCCGGCCGCCGTAATCACCCGGCCCGAGGAGCGCGACAATAGCGGCGTGGTCAAAGTGGTCGGCGCGCCGGTTGCGCCGGCGCGCTTGCGCGCGCTTTACTTTACCCGCGCCACCGCCCCATGGGGCGAGGGGCCGCTCTATCATCACATCGGGCTCTACGCGTTTCGCCGCTCAGCGCTGGAACGGTTCGTCAAATTGCCGCCGTCGCCGCTCGAACAACGGGAAAAGCTCGAACAATTGCGCGCGCTCGAGGCCGGCATGCGCATCGATGTGGCGATCGTGCCCAACGCCCCGCTTGGTGTCGATACGCCGGACGATTTGGCGCGCGCGCGGGCCATGCTATCGGACTAGTGGAGCGGATTTGACATTCGCTACCCCCTCGACGCAAGTCCGCGAAGCGAATGTCAAATCCAAAACTCCACTAGCACTTACGATTTGCTAGTGGTCCTTTTGATTCTAACATTCGCAAGACAGCATGCCGCGAGGGGATGCGAATGTTAGAATCGGGCCACTAGGCATGAAACGACGCAAGAGAATCGCATTCCAGGGCGAGCCGGGCGCCAATTCGCACATCGCCTGCAACCAAGCCTATAAGGACTACGAACCGCTGCCCTGCGCCACGTTCGAGGACGCGTTCGCCGCGGTGCGCGGCGGGCGCGCCGAGCTCGGCATGATTCCAATCGACAATTCGGTGGCCGGCCGGGTCGCCGACATTCATCACTTGATGCCAAGATCGGGCCTGCACATCGTCGGCGAGTGGTTTTTGCCGGTGCAGCACCAGCTCATGGCGCCCAAGGGCGCAAGCCTGCGCACCATCAAGACGGTCGAGAGCCATGTGCATGCGCTCGGCCAATGCCGCAACATCATCTGCGCACTGCACATCAAGCCGGTGGTCGCCGCCGACACCGCCGGCGCGGCGCGCGAAGTCGCGGAAGCCGGCGACGTTTCGCGCGCGGCGTTGGCGACCAAGCTCGCCGCCAAGATCTACGGCCTCAAAATCCTGAAGAAGGACGTCGCCGACGCCCGCCACAACACCACGCGCTTCGTGGTTCTGGCGCGCAAGCCGAAATGGGCGAGCCGCAAAGAGCCCTTCGTCATCACCACCTTCGTGTTCGAGGTGCGCAACATTCCGGCCGCGCTCTACAAGGCGCTGGGCGGTTTTGCCACCAACGGCATCAATATGACCAAGCTCGAAAGCTACATGGTCGACGGCAGCTTCGCCGCCACGCAGTTTTACGCCGACGTGCAGGCACACCCGAAAGACCGCGCGCTCGAACTGGCGCTGGAGGAACTCGCCTTTGTGTCGCAGCCGAAATCGCTGAAGATTCTCGGCGTCTATCCCGGCCACCGATTTCGTGAGACATTTAGCCGTTAAGGTGGGCTTGTGCGCGGGGTAGCGAATTCGAGACGCGGGGCGATGGCTTTGGAAAACGGTTTCGCGTGATAGTTCGGTGACGCGTGGCCGCTTGAACGCGGGGCGGCGGTCGAGGGATGCAATGAGCGAGGAAGAACCAAAGGTCTGGCGGACTCTGCATTTGAAGTTCACGCTGCCGGGCGCAGATTCGGAAACGGTGGCGTCGCTGATGCGTTCGGGGGCGTCGTTTTTTCAGATGTTCGGCAAGGCGCATTTTCGGCTTTTGCAGAACGCCGACGATCCGACCAAATTCATCCAGGTGATTGAGTACGAAACTCCGGAGGCGCTCGAGCTCAATCGGCAATCGCTGGCGAGTGACATGCGGTTTCAGGCTTACATGCAGGCTTGGCGCGCCATGCTTCCGGGTGCGCTCGAAGTGGATGTGTATCAGGAAGTCTGATACTTCCTCTCCCGTCTCAACTTATTTCGCTCCTAGTGTCCCGTTCCGAAGTCGCATGATTATGCGGCACGCTCGTTTGCGAACTTCGGAATCGAAAGGACACTAGCGACTGATTGATTTAGTGTGGCTTTGGTTCGGAAGTCCGCACGACGAGCCCCGCGGCAATAATGGTGCGGACTTCTGAACCGCCACACTAGTGCCGCCGAATTGCGCGCCGCTCGGCAGCGACGTACGCTTCAGATTGTTGAGAAAGCGACCATCGTAACAGGAGACATCGCGATGACGGATCAAGCCAAGGACCCGACCGGCGGCGGCCCGCATCTAGCGGCTGTCGACCGCCGGACGTTGGACGCTATTTTTCATCATCCGGTTCCCCACAATCTGAGTTGGATGGACACGCTGCACCTGCTGACCCATCTGGGGTCGGCGGAAGAAAAGGCCGACGGCAAGTATTCGCTGACGATGAAGGGTCGGCACATCATCTTTCACAAGCCGCACGGCAAGCATCTTGACGCGCGCGAGGTCAGCGAGCTCCGCCACTATTTGGCGTCGGCGGGAGTTTCGCCCGAAAATCCGTATGGCACGGCGCCGGTGGCTGGGCCGGACGGCGTCGACGTCGTCGTGTTGATCGATCATCACGGTGCGAAGCTGTATCGGATCGATCTTTCTTCGGATCAGCGCGGCGAAACGATCAGACCCTACGATCCGCATCATTTCCTGCACCATCTGCACCACCGCGACGAACTGCGCGAACAGGGGCAACGCCCGGCGGAAGACCTGACCTTTTACGACAGGATCGCCAAGGCTTTGCGCGATGCGGACCGCATCGTCCTAATCTCCCATGGCACGGGTGTGAGCGACGCATCGCAGATCCTGGCGGAACGGCTGAAGAAGCAACACCCCGACGTCTATGCGAGGATCGTCCGGCAGGCCGACGTCAACACGTCCGCCATGACGGAAGCAGAAATCATCGCCTATGCAAGACAGGCGCTAGGCGGCTGACGCGTAAGAGCGGCGGTGACCGCCGAAAACCCTTTATCGGCTGTTCGTTATGAACCGGCGGTGGCGATGAAACCAAGGTTCCAGGTTGGAGATGATGTCATTTGGAACTCCGAGGCCGGCCGCGTCAGCGGCACCATCGTCAAAGTGCATACGCAAGACGTGGACTACAAAGGTTACACCCATCACGCCAGCGAAGACGATCCTCAGTACGAAATTAAGAGCGACAAGACCGATCACGTCGCCATGCATAAGGGCGCAGCGTTGCGGCTCGCGCGACGCCGGCAATAGATGGCGAATCCGTTCTTTACAATCGGGCATTCGGTCCGGCCGCTTGGCGATTTTATTGGCTTGTTGAAGGATGCCGACGCTCAATTCGTCGTCGACGTACGCGCCTTTCCGCGCTCGCGCACCAATCCGCAATACAACGGCGATACGCTGCCGACTTCGCTGCGAGACTTTGGCGTCGGCTATGAGCATATCGCCGCGCTGGGCGGACGCCGCGGGCGGCAGGTGAATGTGCCGCCGTCAACGAATGCATTCTGGCAAAACGACAGTTTTCACAATTATGCCGACTACGCCATGGGCGATGACTTTCATGTGGCGCTGGAGAGACTACGACAAATCGGTCATTCGCAGCGTTGCGCGGTCATGTGCGCGGAGGCGTTATGGTGGCAATGTCACCGGCGGATCATTGCCGATTATCTGGTCGCGAGCGGTGAGGCCGTTTTTCATATTCTGGGACCCGGTCACGTCGCGCAGGCCTTCAAGACGCCAGCCGCCAGACTGGACCCCGCTGCGGTGCTGACCTATCCGGCCGAGGCTCGATGATCGAGCTGTTTCGCCAATCTCGATCGCGGCAACCTTCACACGCCGAGTTTCCGGGCGCGAAGCCCGATGTTTTCGGGGAGTCTCGTTTATCCGCCGCTCAGTGGCTCGAGCGAGTAGAAGGCGCAGAGCGCGAGACTTGCCCACACCGCGCCACTGAAATAGAGCGACATCCAGGCAATTTCATCCTTCCACGCAGCCAGGTCGTGGCTGACGACCCAACGCGTGCTCACGTCACGCAGGCCCTCGAACGGCCTCAGATGCGTGCCGCCATCGACCAGCTTGGCCCGCCATCGGCTCACATACATCGGGATGTCGACGGTCATGAGAAAAGTCAGATAGCCGGCAATCCCGACGATCGCGACGGCGATGACCACGCGAACCGGGCCGTCAAAGTCCGCCAGCAACCGGACAAGCCCGATCCCGACCGCCGAGAAGGCGACCGCCCATAGCGAATTTTCGATGGCGCTGCCCAGATAGTCGGTGGTGAGCACGGCGTACCACGAGAAGCATTCAGCGATGAGAATGAGCGGCATGACCGCGAACGCGACGTTCAGCGTCGTGTCGGCTCCCGCCATCATGCCGAGGCGCTGCAGGACAATGGCCCACTGCGCCACGAAGCAAATCTCGGCCAAGGTTGCCACCGTTCGTCCGACCACGACGCTCGACAGCCAAGTATCAAAGAGGCAGATGCGCTGAACGTCCGCGCGCGGAAGAAACGACCTGAAGGCGCAACCGAAGACATAGGCCGCACAGAGCAGCAGCATGATGCCGGAAGCGCTGTCAAGACGATCGGTGGGCCCGGCATGAAGCTTTTGATAGAGCACGAACCAGAGCGCGATATTTGTGGCGCTCACGAGCGTCAACAGACCCCACCACCAGGCCAACGGATTGGACCAGGCCAGGGAACGTGACCGGGCCTGCGACTGCGAACGCATGAACCGTCCTGTGTGTACGCCAAACTGACATCTGATTGTAATGGTGGCGTCACAAATATGTAAGGGGGAACTTTGAGTGGGATGGCGGCGAAAGGTCTTTTTGGCCGATGCGGGCGCCTGTGAAGAGGGGTTGCGAAGTGGTCGAAAGCCTGCGCGAACCTCTTCGGAAAACAGTTGCGGCTGTTCCCAGGCTGCATAGTGTCCGCCTCGGTCGACCTCGTTGAAATAGATGAGCTTGTGATACGCACGCTCTGCCCAGCTTCGCGGAGCTTGATAGACGGCCGAAGGTTACCCGTTGCCCTCGGCCGACGTGCGAGGACTACCGTTCGATGTCGGCCATCGGCGGGCTAAACTCTGCAAGATGGCGTGAACGGCATCGCCTTAAGCCGCGCAGCGATAATAGAGGCCGGATTTTGCCGGCTCGGTGATGGGGCTGAAAAGAGGATCACAGCCAAATGGCGGCCGGCCGGTGCGTGCCGCAGCGGGCGACCGCGACGGCTTGTGCGCGGCCACCAACGCTCGCAGTTGATCGCTCTTGTTGGCGCGATTGACGACGACCGAAGCTCCCCGGTCGTTGAAGGAGCCCGACGCTTCGAACGCGGCAAATCCGGTCAACATCAGCGAACTGAGCAACACGGTGACGCCGGCTCGCGTTGGACGATGTGGCGGGCGCATCTTTAGCTCCGTAGCGCTATTTGGTACGCGTGACGACGCGCGCTGCACGCGCGGCGTTGTTCGGCTCGCGGCTGTCACGGAGGCGGCCCTGCTCGTAATAGGGCCACGCCTGGGTGCAGCTGCCGAAGCGGGTCGCGGGCGATGATGCGTCAATCGCGCTGCGGTCTGCGGTGGCTTCGCTCACAGCGATGACCGACGTTTTCGCGCTCGCCGGCGCCGGCGGCGGAAGCACGCCCACAAAGAGACCGGCGATGACTGCCGCGGTCACCAGCGCAAGCATATTCTTCAACATGGTAAGCCCCTCCTCGGTGCGAAAACCGGAACAGTCCCTCTAGTGGATAAAGGCCGCCGTACTGTCGCTACGCGAGACCTGCTGGCGGCTATCCGGCGTGTGCCCCGGGGCCAGCACCACGACCTTGGTTCCGATGCGCGTCCGCTCGTAGAGATCGATGACGTCGGCGTTGAGCATGCGGACGCAGCCGCTCGATGCATGCGTGCCGATGCTGGACGGCTTATTGGTCCCGTGGATGCGAAACACGGTACCGCTCAGATACATTGCGCGCGCACCAAGCGGATTGCCGGGGCCGCCGGCCATGAAACGCGGGAGATAAGGCTGGCGCTGGAGCATGTCGGCGGGCGGAATCCAGTCGGGCCATTCCGACTTCCGCTCGATGGTCTTCGTGCCTGACCACGTAAAACCGTCGCGCCCGACGCCAATGCCGTATCTGATCGCCTGGCCGCCACCGAGCACGAAATATAAATAGGTGTTCTCGGTGTCGACGATGAGCGTGCCGCGCGCTTCTGTAGTGACGTAATCTACGACTTGGCGATGCAAATCGGCGCGCAGACCGGCCGCTTCGTCGATCGTCTCGGCGGCGCGAGCCGCAACTGCCGCGTCGCTATCGGGAAGAGCAGCGTTTGGTTGCGCGACGAAGGCAAGTACTTGCGTTTTGGCCGTCGTGCTTGCCAGCAATGCAGCACCGGCGGCCAGCGTCAGTCCCGCCGCAGTAATCCAATTGGCCGTCAGTTTCATACGCCGCTCCCGTTATCTTTTGTTGATGGGAGCTAATCTAGGTCGTGGACTCCTTGACGCGCGGCGAAGCCGGAAGCAAAGGCCGAACACATTTGGCTCCCCGATGTTGAGGACAAAGCGGACACGGCCTTTTATGCGTCACGCAACCCGGAGCAAACCCTAGATCTTCTGATTGTATTCGCCGACTTGCGGATGGGTGCGCAGCACCGCGTCGACCGCCTCGAACATGTCGCGCATGCGCGCTTCCGATACCGGGCTTTCGA
>Ga0181537_10000220_pt1 | contig 53280 bp, 54 predicted proteins | sample PEATcosm2014_Bin_39_FD_119765 | JGI IMG/M metagenome (GOLD analysis project Ga0181537, IMG submission 119765) | Peatland microbial communities from MTU Mesocosm Facility, Houghton, MI, USA - PEATcosm2014_Bin23_10_metaG | ecosystem: Environmental > Terrestrial > Soil > Wetlands > Peat | place...
CACACGGCGATGAGCGCGGCGGTTTATGGCTCGCTCGTGGTCCTGGTCGGTGCCCGCTTGTCGCCGCATCTGCGCGTCGCGATTATCGCCGCGACTTGGGGCGCGGTGATTGGCATCGCGCTATCGCGGGTGGCATTGCACGACCATAGCCAGGCCGAGATCGCCGTCGGCCTGGTCGTCGGTGCGGGCGCGGTCGCGATGTTCCGCGTGCTGCTCGGACGACAGCTTCCGCCGGCCCTGCCGCTGCGATGGCTGATGCTGGTGGGCGCCGGGCTTATCGCGGTGATGCACGGCACGCGATGGATCATCGAGCCGACCCTGCACCGGCTCGCCTGGGATTTCCGCTTCGTGTTGCGGTGGTGCCGCTAGGCGGCGCGCGGCGCGGCGAGCGGGCTGCTGGCCAGCCCAAGCCCGGCCAACACGGCGCGCACCGGCAATACCGGCATGGCCTCCGCTGCATAGCCGACAATCGCCGCGAATTGTGCCGGCGTGCAGCCGAACGGCGACGGCTCGTCGGCGACGTCGTGCGTGTAAAAGATCAGCCAGCCGGCGCCGGCCTGGGCGTCGTCGATCAATTGGCACAGCCGGTCGCGGTCGAAATTCTGGCTGTAGAGGCTGGTGCTGAACAGATCGGCAAGATCGACCGTGCCCTGGTTGATGCCGCGCCCGGTGCCGCGGCACGAGGCGAAGCGAGCGTTTAGCGCATGCTTCGCCGACAGCGACACGCCGCCAAAGGGATAGGCGAAATTGTCGGTCGTCGCGCCATCGAGCGCCTGTGCCAGCGCCGTCGCGTTGCGGTCGATCTCGGCGGCGATTTCGGCGGGGGTGGCGCGCCCGCAATCGCGGTGATCATAGGTGTGGCAGGCAATCTCGTGACCCCGCGCATGAGCGGCGCGCAGATCGTCGAGCTCGAACATCGGTCCCAGATTGTTGACCGTGCCGGCGAGGCCCATCGCCGTATAATAGGTGCCGCGCCGGTCGTAGCGTTCGAGGATCGCCCCGCCATTGACCCAGGCGGAGCGCGGAAAATCGTCAAACGTGAACGACGCGACGCCGCCCGGCCATTTGACCTTTGCCGGGCGGGTGCACAGAAAGCCGCCGAACTCGCGGACGAGACGGGCGCCGATCGACACACGCATCAAATCTCGTTTCATGATGTCCTGCGAAGGGGCCGATGCTGCGATCCTAGCGCGATAGCATTGTCGATAAATTAATGGTGGGCCGGCATGCTCGCCTCGAACAAAGCGGGCAAGCGGCTGCGATGATCGAGACCAGTGTCGTCATTCCGTCCTATCGCCGGCCGGATGATTTGGCGCGGGCGATCGACAGCGTCCTGGCGCAGCAGGACGTCGCGACGCCCTGCGAAATTGTCGTCGTCGACAACGACTCGGACGGCTCGGCGGAGCCGGTCGTGCGCGTGATCGCGGCGCAAAGCCAGATGCCGCTGCGCTATGTCCACGAGCCACGCCCCGGCATTTCGCACGCACGCAATACCGGGGTCGCGCATGCCGCCGGCCGCTATCTCGCCTTTCTCGACGACGACGAGGAGGCCGATCCGCACTGGCTCTCACATTTCCTCGCGGTGCTGGAGAAATTTGACGCTGACGCCGTGGTGGGCCCCGTGCTGCCGCGTTTTCCGGCGGGCGCGAGCATCGACGCCTATCGCCGGCTCGTCTACACGCGTGACGCCAGGGTGCCGACGGGGACGCCGCTGCTGCGCTGGAACATCGGCAATAGCATCTTCGACAAAGCGCGCTGTTTTGTAACCGCCGAACCGTTTCTGCCGCGCCTTGGCCGCACCGGTGGCGAGGACACCGTGTTCTTGCGCCAACTGACCCGGCGCGGCTGCAAGATGGTGTGGTGCGGCGAGGCGATCGCCTGGGAGAGCGTGCCGGCCGATCGGCTCGAACCGGACTATCTGTTGCGCCGCGCCTTTCGCGGCGCGCAGACCACGACGTTTGTCTGCACCATCGTCAAGCCGCGCGAACTCGGCCGGGCATTGCGCCTGATGCTCGCGGGCGCCGTCCAGGTCGCGCTTTACGGCCCCGTGGCGCTCGTGCTCAAAGCCTTAAAGCACGAACGCTGGCTGCCGATGATGGCGAAGGCGGTCGGCGGGCTCGGCAAGCTCCTTTGGCATCCGAGCCTGCATTTGCGGATGTATCGGTAGCCTGCACGAGCCGCGATGACCCGGCGGGTCAGGCCCGATGTCCGCCAATCGCGGTCAGGGCCGCGACGATCACGGCAATCGCAATAAAGGTGACGGCGATCCGCCATAAGGGCCAAACCGCCGCCGACCGGTGGGCGAAAAAGCCGGTGATCAGGGCGGGCACCATAACCGCCGCGAAGAGCCGCCCGATCGCCTCGCCACCCGCGGGTCCTGGCGGACCAAAAATCGCGAATAACGCGCCAATTGCGGCGACAAAGGCGATACCCGCACAAGTAAAGGCCTTCGCGAAAGGCCTTCTTGTCGGACCGGCCATGGTTCGCGCTCCGTCTTACAAATCCGCCTCTCGCCGCAGCCAGTCGCGGAAGGCCTTGACCTTGGGCCGTTCGAGCGCGCCCGGCGCGGTGACGATGTAGTAGGCAAAGAGGTCGGGCAGCGCCAACGAGAACAGCCGCACCAGCCGGCCGGCCGCGATGTCGGCGGCGGCGGTGGTGCTGTACGCTAGCGTCACGCCGGTCCCGGCGATCGCGGCTTCCAGCGCCAGCACGTTGGTGCTGAACGACAACCCATGCGCCGCCGGCGCGTCGTCGACCCCGGCCGCCTTGAGCCACATCGACCAGGTCGGCGCCAGCGGGTCGCGGTCGACCTGCTGGTCGTGGATCAGCAAGTGATGGCGCAGATCGGCGGGGGTTTCGAGCGGCGGGCCATCGCGCAATAGCGCGGGGCTGCACGCCGGGAACACCTCGTTTTTCATCAAGAGCTCGACGACGAGCCCCGGATAACGCCCGGCGCCGTAACGGATCGCGATATCGAAATCGCCGCGGCTCAGGTCGATCATCGTGTCGGTCGCCGAAATCCGCACATCGATGTCGGGATATTCCGCCTGAAAGCGATGCAGGCGCTGCACCATCCACTTGCCGGCGAAAGATGGCGAGGCGGTGACGTTGAGCGTGCCGGTGTCGTTATGCGCGCGCAGTCGCCGCACGGATGTCTGAATGCTAGTGAACGCCTCCGACAGCCCGGGCAACAGCACGCGCGCCGAGGCGGTTAGTTCGACCGCGCGGTTGCGGCGGTTGAACAGGCTGACGCCGAGATCCTCCTCAAGGGAGTGAATCTGGTGGCTGATCGCCGCCGGCGTGACGTTGAGCTCGTCGGCCGCCTTTGAAAAACTTTGCAGCCGCGCCGCCGCCTCAAAGGCACGCAGCGCGCTCAATGGCGGTAGATGGCCATTTGATCGCATGAGGTTTTCTAATCCGATCGCTGAGAAACTCTCGTTTGTAGATTGAGATAAGAGCGGCCATTTTCCCATGCAAGGAGCTAGGTAACGCTCCTGCAAAAGCCGATTGAGAAGATTAGGAGTACTAACATGTCTGCCATGCATTTTCATCCACTCACCACGGTCCGCCAATGGATGCGGCGCGCGCACAACCGGCGCGAGCTCGCCAATCTGAGCGACGTGATGCTGCACGACATCGGCATCAGCCGCGCCGAGGCGCTCTACTTGGCCAACAAGCCGTTCTGGAAGGAGTAACGACAATGAAAACCGCGAACACGACCGGGCTATGGGCCTGGACGACCAAGGCGCTCGGCAAACTATGGGCCGAAATGCTAGCGTTGCCCGACGATCGGCGTCAGTTGTCCGCTCGTGCGATTCGGGCCGATTTTCCCCGCTTTCCGCCGTTCTAGGCGGCAGCAATTTTCACCGGAGGAGCTAACCGATGACTGATCGTGCCAGACTGCCTCACGTCGATGGTGAACTGAACTACTTGGCCCCGATGGCCGAGCGGCCGCGGTATCTCGCTTATGAGCCGGAACCAGGCGAAGCGCGCTCGAACATGCACTACGACGCGCACATGATGCCGATCTACGACATGCGGCCGATCCAGCATGAGCTGGACCTCGATCGCGAGGGCTTCGGGCTGATCGAGCACCGCACCGCGGTCCAGGATTTCTGGGACGACGATGAGGTCCGTCGGGTCTACTACCCGGAATGCGAGCAGTTCCTCAAGGAGTACACCGGCGCTAGCCGCGTCTTTGTCTTTGACCATGTGCAGCGCCGCCGCATCCCGGGGATGACCGATTACTCGCGTAGCGGGCCGCGCCAGCCGGCGACGCGAGTCCATGTCGACCACACCGCGCGCTCGGGGCCGCAACGGGTCCGAGACCTGCTGCCGGACGAGGCGGATGAGCTACTCAAGGGCCGGGTGCAGGTGATCAATCTGTGGCGGCCGCTCAAAGGCCCGCTGCAGGATGCGCCGCTCGCGCTGTGCGACGCGGGCACCATCGATCAGCAGGATTTGGTGGCCTCCGACCTCGTTTATAAGGACCGCGTCGGCGAGACCTACTCGGTGACCTACAATCCGGCGCATCGCTGGTACTACGCGCCGGAGCTGCGGCGCGAAGAGGCGCTGCTGCTAAAGATCATGGATACGAAGACCGATGGGCGGGCGCGGTTCATGCCGCACACCTCGTTCACCGATCCGACGACGCCGCCCGACGCCTTCCCGCGCGAAAGCATCGAGCTGCGCACGCTGGTGTTCCACCCGAACTAACGGTCTTCCGGGCGTGACCCGGAACTACCCGCCAGCGCCGGATCAAGGCCGACCCTGACGAGCGAAAGAAAGCTCCTCGCGTTCATCGCGGGGAGCTTTTTCGTGGTAGGGCGACGCGGATGCCGCTTGTCCGGGACGGCAAACTGAGCCTGAATGTCGGCTGAACCACGCCGTCAGATGGAGGAAACCATGGCTGGCAATGGGCAGATGATCATCGACCTCGACAAGAAGCGCATGACCGCGATGGCCGAGAAGGATATCCGCACCCTCAATGAGGTGATCTCGGACGATCTGATCTATACCCACTCCTCGGCCCGGCTCGACACCAAGCAAAGCCTGATCGGCAATATGGAATCGGGGTCGACCGTGTACACCTCGGTCGTGCCGTCGAATGTCAAGGCGCAGGATTTGGGCGACACGGTGGTGCTGACCGGCGAATGCAAGATCAGCGTCATGTCGGGCGGCAAGCCCAACAGCTTTGGCGTGCGCTTTACCGATGTTTACGCCAACAAGGGCGGCAAGTGGCAGATGGTCACCTGGCAATCGACAAAATTGCCGGAGTAGCGGGAGAATTCATCGCCACCCCGACCCTCCCGATGGGCGGGGAGCCGGCCGACCCGAAGATGCCACTGCAAAATCGCGTCACGCCGTTTGGCGAGATCGTGGCTGTTCCGCAGCGGGGCACCCTTATGGGGAACCGGGGCATCATTCACGACCCGGCGACCCGAAGCCTGCTCAGGAGACGCTGGGCGACAAAGGCTTGGATCGCGTGCCGGTGCGATTACAAAGGCGTCCGGCGCGCTGTGATGGCGACCAAAAGCTGGACAGAGTTGTTCTTTCTCGACGAGGCGACAGCGCTTGCCGCGGGCCATCGGCCCTGCTTTTTGTGCCGCCGCGATGCGGCCCAGGCGTTCCGCGCGGCGTGGGCAGCGGGGCATGGCGACCCGCCGCCCCTCGCTTCCCAGATGGACGCGGTCCTCCACGCCGAGCGCCTTCAGGCCGGCGCCAAACGCATCCACGCCCTGACAAATGGAATTGCCGACCTGCCCGACGGCGCCATGATCGCAGCGGGGGACCAAGCCTTTGTCATGGTCGCCGGCCGGCCGCTGCTCTGGACCGCCGGTGGCTATCGTCCCGTCCGCGCACCGCACGACATTGACGGCCTGATCACGCCGCCCGCGATTCTGGCGACGCTCCGGGTCGGGTATCGCTCGATGCTGCACCCCTCTGCCACGATCGCGCTGCAAGCCTACGAATGATCGGGTTTTGCCGTTGCTTTCCAAGGGCGACGGACGCGCGCGCCGTTAGCGGCTGGTCAGACAGGCGCCGGGACTGAAACCGCAAAAGCCTCCCGTTTCGTGGGTCATCCACGTTGGTGGCCTAACGATTTGAGCTGGCGGGAAAATGGCGGAGAGGGAGGGATTCGAACCCTCGGTGCCCCGCAAAGGGCACAACGGTTTTCGAGACCGCCCCGATCGACCGCTCCGGCACCTCTCCGTATGAGCGGGGGCGAGGGCTTAGCACGACCCGCCGGAGACCATCAAGAGAAGCGATGCACCAACCGCGAGGCGCTAGGGCCCAGCGCGGTTGGCGCCCGCTTGATGAGATTAGCTGAAGAAGCTCGAGTCGACGTGGGTGATGCCCTTCAGCAGGATCGTCGAGCCGTCGGTCAGCGTGATCTTCGTGTCGGCACCGCCGTTTTCCGGGGTCGTGGTCGCGACCGCGTTGCCGCCGCTCAGCTTGATCGTATCGCCGCTGCTCTGCGAGAAGCCGGTGATCGTGTCGCTGTAGGTGTTCGGCCCATCGGCAAACGTCGTGGACGTGCCCGACATGTTGATGAGCGCCGCCGTTGTCGAGCCCAGCGTGCCAGCCTGCGCGGTGTCGTAATTCCCGCTGACATTGATCGTGTCTGCGCCCGTTCCGGCAAAGACCGTGTCGAACGAGCCGGTCGCGGTGATCGAATCCGGACCGGAACCGCCAGTAACCGCGGAGAATTCGCCGGAGACGCTGATCGTGTCCGGGCCCGAACCGCCGGTGACGACGGCGAAGTTGCCGCTGGCAGTGATCGAGTCCGCGCCACTTCCCGCGGCGATCTGGTTGAACGGGCCGGTCGCGGTGACCGTTTCGGGGCCCGTGCCGCCGCTGAGCGAGTCGAATTGACCGGAGAAGCTGATCGTATCCGAGCCCGAGCCAGCCGTCACCGAGTCGAAATTGCCGCTAACGCTGATCGAGTCGGCGCCGCTGCCGGCGACGACAGTGTCAAAGCTGCCGGTCGCGGTGATCGTTTCGGGCCCCGTCCCGCCGGTGAGCGAATCGAACAGCCCGGTCGCGATCATTGTATCGGCGCCCGAACCGGCCGTGATGGTGTCGAAGAGCCCGGTCGCCGTGAGCGAATCGGCGCCCGAACCGGCCGTGATGGTATCGAACATGCCGGTGGCGGTGATCGTGTCGGGACCGATGCCGCCAGTGACCGCTTCGAAAATTCCGGTCGCGAGGATCGAATTGGCGCCGGGGCCGGCAGTGACGGTATCGCCGAACCCGTTGACCGAAATCGTATCGTTGCCGGAACCAGGATTGATCAAATCGTCGACGCCAAAGGCGTTGATCACGTCGCTGCCGACGCCATTAACCGTGTCGGCATAGCCGGTGACGGTGATCGTATCCTGGCCGCCACCGTTGGCGACGTCGTTATTACCGTTCAGGTTTAGCGTGACATTGGCCGAGCCGCCATTGATCGTCTCGTCCATGCCATCGGCGTTCAGCGTGTCGTTGCCGGTGCCATTGTCGGTAACCGCGAAAGCACCAGTGACCAGAGTGAGCTCTTGACCGCCATCGGAAAGGATCGCGAGACCCTGATAGCCAGGTGCCGGTTCGGCCGGCGCGCTGCCCGGCGGGCCGGTCCAAACTTCAAGATTGAAAGTGCCAGGTACTGGCGGCGGCAGCGAAGATCCGTTTGTCGTATCGACGACCGTAACGGGCTGCCCGTTAGCCGTCGCGTTAAACTGCGAGCCCGGAATCGATGCCATGCATCCCCTCTTCGGGCGGCGTATTATCGCCAGCCCGCACTATAATGGTAACCGTAACCCGGCCAACGAACCCAAGGGGCTCAATCTGGCCGGCAAGGATTTCTTTACCATGCTCCGATGTCCGGTCGCCAGACGCGATTAACCAAAAACTGGTTACAACATGTTACGGGCGAAGCCGTCGACGAGCGCTATTTTTGGCCTCGAACACGGCTTAGCGCTGATGTTCATGAAGTCCTGAGCAACAAAAGAAGGACGGTTAGACGGCGATCGCTCTTTGTCGTTCTTGATACGGCGAAGTGTTCGGTGGCATGTTTGGTTAAGTTTGCTCAATTAACTATCAAATGCTTTGCAAATAAGCGGCATTCGAGGAAATTATCGGGGGTGATGAACACGACCCAAATGTTCCAATCCTATGCCGCCCGCGCCAAGTCGACGACTTGCCCGACTTGCCGTACCGTCAACATGATCGGCATGATGTGTGCCGCCGCGGTCGACAGTGGCAGTTTTCTTGGCTTTGTCGGCCAAGGCTACGGCGGCGATTGGCCGGACCCGCGTGAGACCGTCGGGGAATCGCACGATCCGGGCTCGGCACCGCACGCGCCGCGCCACTAAAGCACCGGGCTAAATCATTCGGCCAAATCATTCGGCTGAATCATTCGTCTTAACTGGCGGTAGATTTCCGCCCGAGCGCGTCGCCTCCTCATCCGGCGTCGCTTTGCTAGTATTAAAGTAATTCGCGAAACTGGCTCCGCTGATTAGCGGCGGCGAGCTCATTTCCCTTTTGCCCCTGATAAATCGCCGAATGATCGTCAAAGCGACGGTTCGTTCGCTTTCTGCGCTTGCCAATGCGACGCGCCACATGATACGAAGATTTCTATATTTCGAATTTTCGTCAAGTTTTCGTCTTGTTGCTGCGAATGAAAGAGGTGAGGAAGTTGTCGTCACGCCGGGGGATTGGGCTGCCGCGACGCCTTGGCGAGCCCTTTGAGCCGTCATGCCGGATCGCTCGATATACTTGAGCCGGCTTACCCTCCCCGTGTCATGGGAGGCGCTGCACCATGCGCCCTCATCCGAGGACTGCGGCAAGGCGGCGTGGAGTAATGCGAGCGTACTCGGCTTTCTATTGCATGGCGTTGATGTCGATGCCGCGCAACGCCCGTCCGATGAGCGCCTCGCGGAAGCACTCGCGCCGCTGCGCATCAAGCTCGACACCGTCATCGAAATGCTGGGCCGGCTGACTTACCGCGACGTCGTGCTCCCACCCGTCTGCGATATCGAATTGGGCATGGATCGCATCGCCTGGCACTCGCCGCTTCCGTTGCGGGCGGGCGACTGGTTGTGCGTCAAACTCTATTTCGATCCGAATTTCCTTGAGCCCATCCTGCTTTACGCCCAGGTCGCCAGCGCGATCCCCGATGAAGCGTCCGGCGGTTATAGCGCGCAGGCGGAACTGGTCGAAACCTCGCTCGAAACCGAGGAGGCGATTACGCGCCTCGCCTTTCTCGCGCAGCGCCGGCAATTGGCGCGGCGTCCCCAGCAAACAGTGAGGGCAGGACGATGATCGAAGCGATCGGCGCGATGACCGCGGCGCTTTCCGACCTGCAATCGCTCGCCAGCGCTGCGACCGCGCCGCTGACCGATGCGCTCGTTTCCGACACGACCGATACCGATGGTACCGCGGCGCCGAGTTTCACGCAGGCGCTGCAGCATGCGCTCACCAACGTCAATGGCACGGTGGCCGGCGCCGATGCGTCGGCCAAGGCCTTTTCCGCCGGCGATCAGAGCATCCCGCTCAGCGACGTGATGGTGTCGCTCGAACAAGCGAACCTGTCGATGCAGATGGCTTCGGGCATTCGCGACAAGGTCGTCTCTGCTTACACGAACATCATGAACATGCAGGTTTGACCACCGGCACGGGTGAGGCGTGGCGTTTCTCGAAGCGATCAATCCCCAGACCATCATGGATCGGATTCGTCCGATCCTCGGCGACCGCTCGCGCACTGCGCTGATCGTCGGTGGCGCGGCCGCGGCGACCATTGTCGCGATCGCGGCGCTGTGGTTCTGGGGATCGAGCTACGCGGTGCTCTATGCCGGGTTGTCGGGCGAAGAAGGCGGGCACGCCATCGCCGAACTGCAAAAGCTCAACATCCCGTATCGCATCGCCGAAGGCGGCCGGGTGATCGAGGTGCCGGCCTCGGAGGTCGGCCGCGCCCGCTTGCAGCTCGCCGCGCGCGGCGTCGCCAAGAAAGACGCCGACGAGTGGGCGATCCTCGACAATGAGAGCCTCGGCGTCAGCCCGTTTGTCGAGCAGGTGCATTATGTGCGCGGCATCGAGACAGCGCTGTCGCGCACCGTCGGCGAGGTCGATGGGGTGGTGTCCGCCAAGGTGACCTTGGCGCTGCCAAAACAGTCCGATTTTCTCGGCGATTCGCCAAAGCCGAGCGGCTCGGTGCTGGTGCGATTGCGGCCCGGCACGGCGCTGACCAATGCGCAGGTCACCGGCATCGTCGGCCTGGTCGCGTCGAGCGTTCCGGGATTGACGCGCGAGCGCGTCACCGTCGTCGACCAGAGCGGCACGGTGCTGAACCCCAATGGCAACGACCCGGGGATGCAGGCGCCGCAACAATTCGAGATCACCCACTCGATAAACCAGCGCTACGAGAAACTGATCACCGATCTTCTGGTGCCGGTGCTCGGTCGCGGCAATTTCCGTGTCTCGTCGGACGCGGACGTCGATTTTTCGCAAAGCAAGGAAAGCCTCATTAAATACGGCGACAGCCATGTGCTGAGCCAGGACGAGACCATTCGCCTGCGCGGCGCCGAGGACCAGGCGATTGGCATTCCCGGCGCTTTGTCGAACCGGCGCCCGGACACACCGACCACGGTCGCGCCCGAGCCGCCCAACCAGGCGGCGCAACAACAAAACCAGGCCGCGCAACCTGCCGCTCCGGGTCAGACGCCGCCGACGCCAGCGCCGGCGAAGCCGGCACCGGAGGCGTTGCCCTCCGACACCCATAAGACCACCAATTACGACATCGACAAGACCGTGCAGTTCCTCGAGCACCCATCGTGGAAATTGCGCGGCATCAACATCGCGGTGCTGGTCAACAATCCAAGCGGCAGCCCGCTGCCTGCCGCGCGGCTCGAATCCGTCAACAAGCTCGTCGCCTCGGCGATCGGCGTCGGGCAGAACCAGCATGTTACGGTCGTCGACCTGCCGTTCGAGCCGCCGGACGCTCCTGTCCTCGAACCGACGGGGCCGTGGTGGCGGGAGCCGTGGGCAAGCGCGGCCGGCCAGAACGCGCTGCTCGCGGTGGCTGGATTATTCGCCTTGTTTGGCGGGTTTTTCCCGCTGCAGCGCCGCTTGACGAGCGCACAAGCGGGGCTTGTCGCGGCGACCACCGCGAGGATCGCGGCCATCCGCTCCGGGGTTGCGGCGCCAAGCCTGGAGTCGGACGACGCGGCACCGCGCGCGCCGCCGCGACCGCGAACCGAACCGCAGGATGTCTTCAGCATCGAAGCCGAGACCGTGCAGACGCTGGTTACTCATGACCCGGCCCGCACGGCACAAGTCATCAGAGGATGGATAGCCGGTGACAGAGGCACTCTTAAGCGAGCCGAATAGCTTCTTCGGCTTGGACGAGCCGCAAGGCCTCAGCGACCTCGATAAATCGGCGGTTGTCATGCTGTCGATCGGCGAAGAGGCGGCGGCCGAGGTCATGAAGCATATGACGCAGCTGGAGATAAACCTGCTGTCGATGGCGATGGCGCGCATCTCGAGCGTGTCCAAGGCCGAGGTCACCGCGGTGTACCAGGAATTTATCGACACGATGCTGCAGGAGACCTCGATCGGCATCGGCGCCGAGGCTTACGTGCACGGTGTCCTCGAACGCGCGCTCGGTTCGGAGAAGGCCGAACGGCTCGCCGCGCGGCTCAAGCAGGGTGATTATTTCGCCGGCATCGAGGCGGTGCAGCTGCAGAACCCGCGGGTTCTCGCCGAGATGATCAAATCCGAGCACCCGCAAATCGTCGCGATGATCTTTGCCTATATGGAGCCGGAGCAGGCCGATGCGCTGATCCAGCATCTGCCGTCCGAACTCGTCGAGCAGGTGATCCCGCGTCTCGCGACGCTCGACGCGATCCCGCCGGCGGCGATCCGTGAACTCAACGATTCGATCGAGGATCTGCTGGCCGGCGAAGCGCAGCAGGTCAGGGTCAGCGTCGGCGGCGTCGGCATCGCCGCCAAGATCCTCAACCGCATCGACAGCACCCAGGTCGAGACCATCCTGAAGCAGATCCGCGACGTCGATCCCGAACTGGCGCAGCGGATCGAGAACAGCATGTTCGTGTTTGAGGATTTGATCCGCCTCGACGATCGCAACTTTCAGATGTTGCTGCGTTCGATCGACCAGAAGCTTCTCGCCTCGGCCCTCAAAGGCGCCGATGCCAAGCTGCTCGACAAGGTCACACGCAACATGTCGCAGCGTTCGGCCGATATGCTGCGCGAGGAGATGTCCGCGCGCGGCCCGATGCGCGTCACCGAGATCGACGCAGCAAAGCGCGAGATCGTCGCGATCGCCCAGCGGCTCGAGCGCGAGGGCACGATCATCCTGCCCAACGATGCCGGCGACATGGTGAGCTGACGCCGCATGTCCACGCTCCGCATCAGCCACCACAACCGCAGCATCAGCGCGCTATCCGGCGCCGGCGATAGCGCTCGCACGGATTCGTCGGGTGACGGTGCCAGCTTCGCATCGGCGCTTGGGGTGGCGGGGCTGGCGCCAAAGGACGCATCGGCGGCGCTGCTCGGCGGCAAGAGCGGCGATTCGTCTGGCGATCCCGCCACGCCGCGCAAGCAAAGCGGGGGCCAGGGAACACTGGATAGCGTCGCGGCATCGCTCGCCGCGCAAGGGTCGCTAGCTCCGGTGAGCGAGCCGGCCTCGCCGCACCGACGGTCCCCGGGGCGGGACCAGGCCGATGACGCCGCGCTGTCGCTTGCCGCGGAGGCGTCGGTTTCCGGGCAGGGCTCGTCAAACTTGCCCGGAACGGCGGTTTCGGAGCCGCGAAGAGTGGCGGCTCTCGGCGCATCGGCAACGAGCGCTTCAAGCGTGCCCGCATCGGGCTCGGGATGGCTCGCGACAACTGCGACGAACACGTCGGCAACGAGTGTTGCGAGCGTGCCCGCTTCGGATTCGACCGCGGCGGCGTCCAACGCGCCCGGTTCGTCCGATGATATTGTCGGCCGGCTGCCCGCGAACCTGGATCGGTTCGGTGCGACCGTCGCGACGACGGACGATCCGAATAACGCCAATGCGTCTGCCGATGCCTCTCAGCTGGACGCAAGACCGGTAGACGCGAATCCGCCCTCACCCGAGATCGCGGCGGTCAGCGCCGGCGTCGCGCGGCAGAACGCCGCCCCCGGCACGCGCCAGGTGTTGTCGAATCGGACGGCGGCTGCGCCCGCCGTTTCGAACGATGCCGGGACGGCATCGCCGGCCGGGACCGGGGCGGGAGGCGAGACGGCCACTCCGGCCGCGGTATCGGGGCTGGCTCACGCACCCACGGCGGACGGTCTCGCCGTCGGCTGGACGGCGACCGATCCCACGGGCGGCGCCGTGGCCGATGCGGGCCCGGTTCTCCCCGCGCTCGCGCCGGCCGCATCAACCGCGCCGCACATCGGCACGTCCTCGGCAACCTCGGTTTTGGCCGGCGTTCTGCCGCAAATTTTGCCGTCAACGGGGTCGGGACAGACGGGTACCACGGGCAGCGGCATCGCGGCGGCCGATGGCGTGGCGCGCGGCCGGTTCACGCCGCTGGGCGCGACGTCCGACGCTGGTAATCCCGCCGCCGCCGCGGTCGGCGATAGCGGCGCGCCGGCACCCGTCGCCTCGGCCGCCGGTGCTTCCGCGTCCGATCCAACCCCGACCGCCACTGCAAGCGTCTCCGATCAGGTCGCGGGGCAGCTGGTCCGCCTCGTGTCGAGCGGTTCGCGCGACATGGTCATGCGGCTGCGGCCACCCGAACTGGGGGATTTGACGGTGCGTGTCGCGGTCAGCGGGCGCGACGTCTCGGCGTGGTTCGCCTCGCCGCAGCCCGAGGTGCAGAGCGCGATCACCGCGGCGATGGGGCAGCTCCAGACCAGTCTCGGCGATGCGGGCTACAATTTGAACGGCGCTTGGGTTGGCGCCGACGGGTCGAACGCGGGCCAGCAAGGCGCGAACCCATCGCCGCTTCCGGCAGCCCGATCGCTTGCCGCAGCATCCTCACCCGGTCTCTCGGCGGCCATTGCCCCCCAGCCAGCCGCTTCGGGGCTCAACATCTATGTCTGAGTTCATCGATCAAGATGACGATGAGCCCGTCTTCGCATCCGGCGAGGTTGCCCCCCGCGTTGACGGCCTGGCACGAGCCGAGAAGCGCCCCGGGTTTCTGGCGCAGGAGCGCGGGTGATGGCCGGCGTCCCTCCCATCGAGGAGATGAACGGGGCGATGGCTGCGGACGACGAGCCGTCGCCCTTCGCTGCCCTTGAACCTGAGGCGGAGAGCTCGCGCGCGGTTTCGCTAAACGGCGAGGCGGAAGACTTCCCGCCCGGCCGGTTTGATCTGGTGTTCGACGTTCCGGTGAGCCTCTCGGTCGAACTGGGTCGCACCGAGGTGCCGATCCGCGATGTCGTCAATCTCAGTCGCGGGTCGATCATCGAGCTCGATCGTGGCCCGGGGACGCCGCTCGATGTTCGCGTCAACGGCGTGCTGATCGGCCGGGGCGAGGTCGTTCTGGTCAACGCGGAGAAACTTGGCCTGCGATTTATCGAGGTCGTGAGCCAGGCCGAACGCGCAAAGCGGTTGGATTAGGGGCGGTAATGAACGGCGTATCGCAGGCGACCCACGGCGCGCTGCTGACGATCTTTGTTGTCGCCGGACCGATCCTCGGCCTCATTCTTGTCATCGGCGTCGTCGTCGCGATCTTTCTTGCCGTGACCCAGATCAACGAGCCGACCTTGAGCTTCGTGCCCAAGTTTTTTGGCACGGCGCTGGCGCTGGCGCTGCTCGGGCCTTGGCTGTTGCGCCAACTTGAGGATTTCGCCATCGCGATCCTCTCCGGACTGCCGGGAACGCTGTCGTGAGCATGCCGGCGGCGCCGACGACGGCCGGCTTCAACATCGCGGCGTTGCGGCGGCAGCTGCCGTCGCTGGTTGGCCCGACCGGGTTTGTCCTGATCCTGGCGATGCTCGTGGTGCCGCTGCCGCCGTTCGGCCTCGACATCCTGTTTACGTTCAATATCAGCTTCGGGCTGATGATCCTGCTGGCGGCGCTTTACACCGCGAAGCCGACGGATTTTTCGTCGTTTCCGACGCTGCTCTTGATGACGACGTTGCTGCGCCTCTCGCTCAACGTCGCCGCGGCGCGGGTCATCCTGCTGGATGGCTATCAGGGCAGCGACGCCGCGGGTCGCGTCGTCGAAGCATTCGGTTCGTTTGTGATCGGCGGCAATTACGCGGTCGGCATCGCGGTTTTCGCGATCCTCGTCATCATCAATTTTGTCGTGATCACCAAGGGCGCCGGCCGCATCGCCGAGGTCGCGGCGCGCTTCGTGCTCGACGGCATGCCGGGCAAGCAGATGGCGATCGACGCCGATCTCAATGCCGGGCTGATCAACCAGGAAGAGGCGACGCGGCGGCGGCAGGAAGTCGGCCGCGAAGCCGATTTTTTTGGCGCGATGGACGGCGCCAGCAAGTTTGTCCGCGGCGACGCGATCGCCGCCGTGCTGATCCTGTTCATCAACCTGATCGGCGGGTTGATCATCGGCGTCTGGCAACACGAGCTGACGCTCGCCGAAGCCGGCTCGACCTACACGCTGCTGACGATCGGTGACGGCTTGGTGGCGCAGATCCCGGCGCTGGTGATCTCGTCGGCGGCGGGTCTCATCGTCAGCCGGGTGACGACCGGCGCCGATGTCGGCAATCAGATCGTCTCGCAGCTCGCGATCTATCCAAAGGCCTGGTGGCTCGCCGCCGGAATTATCGGTCTGTGCGGTCTGGTCCCCGGCATGCCGCATCTGCCGTTTCTGTTCTTCTCCGCGCTGCTCGGCGGCGCGGCGCGATGGATCCAGCGCGAGCAGGCGCGGGCCGCGCATACGCCGCCGCCACCTCCGCCGCCGGTCGCCGAGCCGAGCGAGATTGATATCGGCGTCGTCGAACTGGTCGAGCCGCTAGAAATTCAGGTCGGCTACCGGCTCGTCAGCCTGGTCAGCAAGGATCGCGACGGCGGTCTGCTGCGGCGGCTGCGCGCGGTGCGCCGCCAGGTATCGCGGGAATTCGGCTTTCTCGTGCCCGTCGTGCACGTACGCGACAACCCCGATCTGAAATCGACCGGGTATCGTCTGATGGTCTACGGCGTCGAGCGCGCCGCCGGCGACGTTCATCCCGACCGGCTTTTGGCGATGTCGTCGGGCAAGGTGCTGGCCGAAGTCCAGGGGATCCTGACGCGCGACCCGGTGTTTGGCCGACCGGCGCACTGGATCCTGCCGGCCGGGGCGGATCAGGCGCGCGCCGCCGGCTATACCGTATTTGACGCCGCGGTCGTCGTCGCGACACATTTCGAGCGCGTGGTCCGCGATCATATCGAGACTCTGTTCGGCCGGACCGAGCTCGACGCGGTGCTCGCCTATCTGAACAAGCTGATTCCAAAACTCGTCGAGGAATTGACGCCAAAACTCCTGCCGCTGACCACGGTTCACACGGTGCTCAACGGGCTGCTGGCCGAGCAGGTGCCGATCCGGGATCTGCGTACGATCGTCGGCGCGCTGATCGACGGCGCGGCGGCAACGCAGGAACCGCGCGCGTTGCTCGAGACGGTCCGGCTCAAGCTTGGCGGCTACATCGTGCAGACCGTGTTTGGCGCGGTCGAGGAGCTGAGGGTCATGGCGCTCGAGCCCGATCTCGAACGCCTGCTGCAGGAAGTCTTGCGCTTGTCCTCGGGCACCGGCGCTTTTGGCATCGAGCCGGGATTGGCCGGCGAATTGCGCGCCGTGGCTGCCGCGGCGGCAACGCGGCTGGAGGCGGACACGGGGGTCGCCGCGCTCGTCACGCGGTCCGAGCTGCGCGAATTGACCGCGCAATTGCTGCGTCCGGTGCAGCCGCGAATCTGGGTTTTCGCCTATCCCGAACTGCCACCCGAAAAACGCATAAAGGTCGTCGAGTTGCTCGGCCGCCCGTCGGGGAAACCGGGCAGTGACGACTGAGCCGGAAATCCCAATCCTGGAGCTGGACCACCCGGAGAGCGATCCGGATGCCGTTGCACCAGCGCGGCGTGGCGGGTATTCCGCCGGATATCAGGCAGGTTACGGCTCGCAGGTCGACGAGGCGGAGATCATCCGGCAGTTCGTGCCGGTGGTGAAACGCCAGGCGCTGCGTCTCAAGGCCCGCATGCCCGAGACCGTCCAACTCGACGATTTGATCCAGGCCGGGTTGATCGCGGTGTTGCGGCTGGCGCGCCGCGGCGGCCTGGCGCCGATCTCCGACCCGGCGCTGCAGCGCTCGATCGTCAATGCGATGATCGACGAGTCGCGCCGCGAGGTCTGGGCCCCGGTGCGCACGGTCCGACTCGCCAAATCCGCCAGCCAGGCGATGCAAGCCGTCAAGCTGCGCCTGGGTCGCGACGGTAGCGACGACGAAATCGCCACTGAAATGGGTATCGGGCTAGCCGATTATCACGTGGTCCTCGTCGAGATCGCCGGCATCCGGCTGCTCGATATCGCTGAGTTCGACGAGGCCGGCAACGATGGACTGCACGTCGCCGACGACCGGGACGCCGCGCTCGACAAGAGCCGCATGATGGAAGCGGTCTCCGAGTCGATCGCCGCCTTGCCGGAGCGCGAGAAGCTCGTGCTGTCGCTTTATTACGAACAGGAACTGAACATGGAAGAGGTCGGCGCGGTGCTCGGCCTCGACAAATCGACGGTATGTCGGGTGCACGGCCGCGCGCTGTTGATGCTGCGTGCCGCGCTTGGCGCTTGGCGCGCCGAGGCAGCATCGCTGTTGCCGGGATCGGGGGATTAGCCGGTGGATTTCTTATCGATAATCGGCCTGGTCATGGGCATCGCCGCGATCCTGACCTCAATGGCGCTCGACGGCGGCAATTTGCTGGCGCTCCTGCAAGTCTCGGCCTTTGTCATCGTCGCCGGTGGGACCCTCGCCGCGACGCTGTTGCAGACGCCGCTCTCGATCTTCCTGCGCGGCCTGAAGATGCTGATGTGGGTGTTTGTGCCGCCCAAGGATGATCGGACGGTTCTACTGCGCCAGATCACCGACTGGCTGCGCATCGCGCGCCATCAATTTGTTCTCGCCCTCGAACCGGTCGCCGACCAGCAGACCGATCCGTTTATTCGCCAGGCTCTGCGGCTCGTCGTCGACGGTGTCGAGGCGCCGCAGATCCGCATCGTGCTCGAATCGAACATTCTGACCGCCTCGCATGAGGAACTGCTCGCGGCCGAGATCTACGAAGCGATGGGCGGTTACGCGCCAACCGTCGGCATTCTCGGCGCCGTCATGGGTCTGATCACCGTGATGTCGCATCTCAACGACCCGTCAAAGCTCGGCGAAGGCATCGCTACCGCCTTTGTCGCCACGGTCTACGGCGTAGGTGGGGCGAATCTGTTCTGCCTGCCGGTCTCGGCAAAGCTGAAATATCTCGTCAAGCGCCGCATCCGGCGCCTCGAAATGATCACCGAAGGCATGATCGGCATCGCCGTTCTGGAAAGCCCGCTCAATCTCGAGATGCGGTTGCGCAGCTTCCTCGAACACGGCGAGGCGCAAGTCGGCGGCCCTGCCGCCGCGGATGCGCCGGCGGCAAATCCCAGCCCGGCCGGCGCCGATTGATCGCCGGTGAGAACGGAGGACGTCAATGAAAGGCATGGAACCGGAAAAGCCGCCAAACCACGAGCGGTGGATCATCTCCTACGCCGATTTCACGACGCTGCTGCTGGCGACCTTTGTCGTGATGTACGCGGTATCGACGGTCAACTCGTCAAAATTCCAGGAAATGGCCGAGTCGTTTTCGACCGCTTTCATGGGACGGACGCTCAATGTGACCGATACCGGGTTTGGTGCCGCGAACAAGGGCCCCTTCAACTTTATGCCCAACCCGATCGAGGTCCCGGTCGTCACCCGCGAGGTGATGATCAGGAACGCCCCACCCGCGCTGACCGAGGAAGAAACCCAGGGCATTCCCAATCGCGATCAACATGGTCAGTTCATGCCGCGGGGCGGTTCAGAATCGGACCTGCAATCGCAGCAGCAATCTGGGTCGCAAGCGTCGCCACAATCGCAGAAAGCCGCCGCAGGATCGATGCAGGAGCAGCTCGCCCAGCGTGTTCAGCGCCTTGATGCCGCGTTCCAGCAGCTCTCCAAATCGCTCGCCTCGTTGATCCAACGGGGCGAAGTCAATGTCACGCTGCGACCTTTGGGCGTCGTCATCGACATCAACGAAGTATTGCTGTTTCACAGCGGCAAGGCCGATCTGACGCCTGAAGCGCTGCCGCTGATCGATCAGATCGCGAAAATCCTCGCGGATTTGCGTTATCAGATCCAGGTCAACGGCTTTACCGACAATGTGCCGATCCATAATGCCCAGTTCGACTCGAACTGGGATCTATCGGCGACCCGGGCCATCTCGGTCGTCAAGCGGTTCGTCGCGGCTGGGATCGATCCGACGCTCCTCGTCGGCGCCGGGTTCGGCGAATACCATCCGGTCGCGCCAAACAATACGGTGGAGGGCAAAGCATCCAACCGGCGCGTGTCGATCGTTGTCGTTTCGCCGCTTGAAGGTAACGATCCGGCCCGCTCACGGTTGCTTGGCAGTGGCGCGGACCAGCCCGTTTCCGTTGCTTCGCCCGCTCCCGCCGCGCCGAGCCCACAAGCGACGGCGCCGCAACCCACAACGCCGGCCTCAGCGTCACCGGCGGTCGCGCCGCAACCCGCAACATCGACTCCGGCCACGCCCGCGATCACGCCGCAGTCAGCGCCGCCGGCTTCCGCGACGCCATCCACGCCGCAAGCAACCCCGGCCGCCACTGCGCCGGCGATACCAGTCCCCGCGGCACCCGTTGCCGCACCGCAAGCGGAAACGCCGATCACACTGCCCGCCGCCGCAACGCCGGCTCCTGCTGCGCCGTCAGCCGTCACGACGCCGGATCCGGTCGCGCTGCCCGCCGCCCCGCCGCCTGCCGCCGCGTCATCTGCCGCCGCCGCGCCGACGCCTTCGGCAGCCGTGCCGGCCCGCTAGGCGCGTGGAGCGACACATCCGGCAATGGCCAAAACCGCCGCCAAGCGTCCCGTCAAAGCGCGTCCAAAGCGGGTGGCGGCGGTGCGGCCGGTGCTGTTGGCGGCCGGCCTCGCGCTCTATTGGTTTGTCGAATACCAGGACGCCGGCGGCACGATGAATGTGCCGATGTGGGGCTATGTGACGGTGGTTGGGGTCCGTCTGCTTGCGGATTTTGTCGGGGCTTGGGTCATCGTGTCGGCATTGCAGCTCGCTCTGGCGCTAGGCCGGCTCGGGTTCAGCTATGTGCGCGGATTGTGGCCACAGGAGAGCGGCCGATGAGCGCGCGTCTCAATTTGCGGGATACCTCGATCCTGCCCTTCCAGTTCCCGTCGCTGCAGGAAGACAGCGCCGTCCCCTCGGCCGACATGGATCCCGAGCCGCTTCCCGAGGAGGAAGCGGCGCTCGAGCTGGCGTTTGAGCCCGCGACAGAGTTTATGGACGAGTTCGCGGCCCCGACCGACGAGGTCGAAGAGGCACCGGCAATCGCCGAGGAGCTGGCCAAGGCGCGGGAAGAAGGGTTGCGGCTGGGCTTCGAGGAAGGCCGTGAAGCCGGCTATGCCGCCGGCCTAGCCGAGGGCGCAAAGGCTGGTCAGATGCAGCTGACGCAGGAGGCGGAGCGCCTCGCGGCGATTGTCGGCAAGCTCGGCGCGCCGCTGACGGCGCTGGAGCAACCGGTCGAGGAGGCGGTCGCGGCGCTGGCGCTCGAGGTGGCGCGCTGCGTGATCGGGGACGAGGTCAACCGCTCCCGCGACTTTCTCGTCCGCCTGGTGCGCGAAGCGATCGCCAAGGTCCCGCTCGAAATGGGCGCGCCACGGGTGATGCTGAACCCGGCCGATCTCGATCTCGTACAGCGTCTCGTGCCCGAGATCGAGGCCGGCCATGCAGTGCTGCTCGCCGATGACACGATCGAGGCCGGCGGTGCCATCGTCGTCGCCGATGGCGAGGAGCGGCAGATCAAGGATCGGCGCTGGAACCCGCGCACCGCCGACGGTGTGTCGGAGGTCAATTTGACGCTGTCGTCGCGCTGGCGCGCGGTGATGCTGACGCTGTTCGATGGCGAGGAAGACGGATGAATCTTGACGGCGCCGGTTTTGCCGACCGGCTGGTGGAGGGTCTCGAACGTTATCAGGCGCGGCTTCATACCAGCGATCACGCGGTCAAGGTGCATGGCAGCCTGGTGCGGACCGTCGGGCTGGTCATGGAAGCGCGCGGCATTCACGTCGCGGTCGGCGAGCGCTGTTTTGTCGAGAGCGAGTCCGGGCGGTTGATGTCGGCCGAGGTTGTCGGCTTTGACGGCGGCCGCGTCCTGTTGATGGCCGAGGGCCATGCCGACGGCCTCGCGCCGGGCGCCAAGGTGATCCCGGCAGGGCGGACGATGGAGGTCGCGGTCGGCCCCGAATTGCTCGGCCGGGTCGTCGATGGCGGTGGCCAGCCGATCGACGGCAAAGGACAGATTCGCCATACCGAGCGCGTGCCGCTCTTTGGTCACAGCGTAAACCCGATGTCGCGTGCGCTTGTCGACGAACCGCTAGATGTCGGGGTTCGTTCAATAAATGCGTTGTTTTCGGTGGGCCGCGGATCTCGCCTCGGGCTGTTCGCGGGAAGCGGCGTGGGGAAGAGCGTGCTGTTGGGTATGATGGCTCGGTACACCAGTGCCGATGTCGTCGTTGTGGGGCTGATCGGCGAGCGAAGCCGCGAGGTCAAAGAATTTGTCGAGCGCATTCTCGGCAGCAGCGGGCTGGCGAAAGCCGTCGTTGTGGCCGCGCCGGCGAACGAGTCCGCGTTGGGTCGGGTACACGGCGCCTACCGGGCGACCGCGATCGCGGAGTATTTTCGCGATCACGGGCATCAGGTGTTGCTGCTGATGGACTCTCTGACCCGTTTCGCGATGGCTCAACGCGAGATCGGGCTCGCCGTCGGCGAGATTCCGGCCAGTCGCGGTTATCCGCCTTCGGTGTTCGGGCGGATTTCGTCGTTGTGCGAGCGCGCCGGGAATGGCGCCGAGGGCTCGGGCAGCATCACTGCTTTTTACACGGTGCTGGTCGAGGGCGATGACCCGAACGACCCGGTTGGCGATTCGGCGCGCTCGATCCTCGACGGCCACCTCGTGCTGTCGCGCAAGCTTGCCGATCGCGGCCATTTTCCGGCGATCGACGTCTCGGCCTCGATCAGCCGGGTCATGACGGCCGTGGTCGGGCACGAGCAGGTCGTCGCGACCCAGCGCTTCAAGCAGTTGTACAGCCGGCTCGAGGAAAGCCGCGACCTGATCGCGATCGGCGGCTATCGGCCGGGGCACGATCCCGAGCTCGACCGCGCGGTCTCGTTGCAGCCGGCAATCAATCAGTTCTTGTGCCAGGACATGACCAACGCGGTGCGGTTTTCGGAGAGCGTCGCCGCACTCGGCCAAATTGTCGGTTAAGGCAAATCGTGGGGTGAGGCATAGCGTGGTGGGGGGACAATGGCTGCACTGCATAAGCTGATCAGCGTCACCGAGAAAAAAAGCGATGCCGCGGTGGCGACCTGGCAGCGTCTCAAGGCGCAATGCGATGAGGCGCTGATGAAATTGTCGATGCTGAAACAGCATGTCGAGCGCTATCGCGAGATGCTCAACACGGGGCTCGGCGAAGGCATGCCGGCGGTGTCGACGATGGCCTATCTGGGCTTTATCGGCCAGATCGAGGAGGTCGTGCTGCGCCAGGAGAGCGAGGTCGGCCGGCTCGAGGCGGCGTGCATTAGGCAATGGGAGGAACTGATCGAGATCCGCCGCGAGAAGCGCACCTACGAGATCGTCAGCGAACGCGCCGCCGAGCGCGAATTGGCGACCGCCCTGCGCCGCAGCCAGGTCGAGATCGATGATCTGCTGCAGCGCGTCAGCAAGGCCCCGCATAGCCCGGAGACACGATAGAGCGCGTGACGAAAACCGGCATTTCAGCTCATGACCGATATCGATCAAGATGCATCGCTCGATCTTGACGACGAGCCGTCTGGTCGCAGCTCCCTGCTCAAATGGGTGCTGATCGGTCTTGTGCTGCTTGCCCTGATCGGTGGGGGAGGAGCGGTCTGGTACTTCTTCCTTGGCGGCCACGCCTATTTTTCGGGGCAGCCGCAAAAAGAAGTCGAGGTGCCGCTGCCTTACTTCCTCGATTTGAAGCCTTTTGTCGTCAGCATGCCTAACGCCAGCGGCTCGCCGCATTTTGTGCAATTGGGGGTGAGCCTGCAACTGCCGCGCCTGGCGGCCGGCGAGATGGTCACCGCCGTTCTGCCGGAAATTCAGGACTCGATGCGGCAGACGCTTCTCAGCTTCAAAAGCGACGATCTGCAGACCCCGGCGGGCGTCGACCGGGTGCGCAAGGCGATGACCGATCATCTGAACGAAACCGCGGTTCGCGTCCTCGGGCCGGATCGTATCGCCAAGCTGACCGCCGGCACGCCAAACCACGTTTTTGTGCAGAACGTGCTGTTCGCGACGCTGATCGTCGAATGATGGGGGGCTTGGCAAGCCGTTTGACCGGAAGAAACGAGGGCCGCCATGCCCTATGACGCCGACGGGCTCGGCTCGATGTCGTTGACCCTTGGTGTCATCGTGCTCCTGCTGTGGGTTGGCATCTGGGCGATGCGACGAATGCGGCCAGGGATCGGCATCGGCAACGCGCGGGATTGCCTGATCCTGCGTTCGCTGGCGTTGGGCCCGCGCGAGCGCCTGCTCGTCGTGCAGATCGGGCCGCGGCAACTGGTGATCGGCGTCGGCTCGGCCTCGGTATCGCTGATCTGCGAGCTTGACGAGAGGCTGCCCGCGGTGGCCGGCGACGACCGGTTTGGCGAGGCGGTCAGAAAGGCGATAGGGCGATGGCGCGGCTGATGATGCGGCGCCATCGCGTGCTTCCCCGGTGGCTCCCGGCTTGCCTCGCGGTCGTGTTGGTCATTGCCGGGCTGAGCTGCGGGGCGGCCCACGCCGCCGGCATCGGCGCGCTCGACATGCGCCCCGACGGGCATGGCGGCCAGAGCTACACCGTGCCGGTACAGCTGCTGTTGTTGATGGGCGGTCTCGTCTTTTTGCCGGCGATCCTGCTGACGATGACTTCGTTCACCCGCATCATCATCGTGCTGTCATTGCTCCGCCAGGCGCTGGGGCTGACCCAGACACCGCCTAACCAGGTGCTCATCGGCCTCGCCCTTTTCTTGACGATGTTCGTGATGAGCCCAGTCTTTACCCGGGTCAGTGGCGATGCGCTGCAACCGCTGCTCGACAGCAAGATCACGGTCGAGGACGCGATGGCGAAAGCGCAGGTGCCGCTGCGCGAATTCATGATCAAGCAGACCCGGCGCGACGATCTCGGCCTGTTCTTGAAGCTGGCCGGCGGTCAGACCTATGCCACCGCCGAGGATGTGCCGTTCTCGGCGCTGGTGCCGGCTTTTGTCACCTCCGAGCTGAAGACGGGTTTCCAGATCGGCTTTCTGATCTTCCTGCCGTTTCTGGTCATCGACATCGTCGTGGCGGCGGTGATGATGTCGCTCGGCATGATGCTGCTGTCGCCGACCAGCGTGTCGTTGCCGCTAAAACTCGCGCTGTTCGTGCTGGTCAATGGCTGGACCCTGGTGATCGGCTCGCTGGCCGAGGGGTTCCTGCGATGAGTGCGATCGAGATCGTCACCGCGGCACGCGAGATGATGATGCTCGTGCTGGTCTTGGCGACGCCCTTTTTGTTGGCCGCGGTGGCGGCGAGCCTCGGGATCGGCCTCTTTCAGGCGGCCACCCGGATGAACGATTTGACGCTGAGCTTTGTGCCGCGGTTTTTCGCGGTCTTGCTGGTGCTTTTTCTCGTCGCGTCGTGGGCCGGCACGCGCCTGACGGCTTATATCGAGCGCGAGGCGGTCCTGTCGCGGAGCCTCCACGAGTGACCGGGTGATCAGCTTTAGCGACGCCGATCTCACGCGCTGGATCGGCGAGTTTTTTTGGCCGTTCCTGCGCATCCTCGCGCTGTTCGGCGCGGCGCCGGCGTATAATTCGGTCTCGATCCCGGTGCGCGCCAAGGTCGCGCTGGCTTTTGTCGTCGCCGTCGCTGTCGCCGGTACGGTCCAGCAATCCGCCCCGTTCGATCTCTCATGGGCGACGGTGGTGCTCGTCTTTGAGCAGGTGCTGGTCGGTCTCGCGATCGGCTTTGCGATGCAATTGACCCTGGGCGCGATGATGCTCGCCGGCGAATTTGTCGGCATGCAGATGGGCTTTGGGTTTGCCAGCCTGTTCGACTTCCAGAGCGGGTTTCAGGTGCCCGTGATGGCGAATTTTTTCAGCCTCGTCGCGCTTTTGTTGTTTGTCGCGCTGAACGGCCATCTCGTGCTTCTCGGCGTGCTGGTGAAGAGCTTTACGGTCGTGCCGATCGCCGCCGGGAGCGGCATTACCGCCGATGGCTGGCGCGCCCTTGCGCGCTCGGGCGCGGTGTTGTTTCAGCTGGGGACTTGGCTCGCTCTGCCGGTCATCGCCGTGCTGCTCGCGGCGCATCTGGCGGTCGGCTTCGTGTCGCGCGTGGCGCCGCAATTCAATGTCATGTCGGTCGGGTTTTCGGTGTTCATGTGGGTCGGGTTCGCCGCCGTGGTCGCCCTCGTCCCGTTTTTCGTGCCGGCGGTTGAGCACATCATCGAAGCCGGGCTCGCGCTGATCGCTTCGGTATTGCGCGGCGGGGCTGTGCCGTGAGCGATACTTCCGGCACGGATAATCGGACTGAGGCGGCTACCCCGAGGCGCCTGGAAAAGGCGCGCGAGGAAGGATCGGTCGTTCGCGCCCATGCGGTGGCGGGCGCGGCGGTGTTGATCTCCGGTGCCGCGATCATCTGGCTCGGCGGCGCAAAGCTGATCGACCTTCTCGAAACCACGCTGCGGGTTGGTCTCGCGCTTGCGCCCGAGACGATGCGCGAGCCGACGCAACTCGCCGCAGCCGCGGTTCAGGTGGCCCGGCCGGGCATGATGATCCTCGCACCGTTCCTGCTGCTCGTGGCCGGGGTCGGGTTCCTCGCCGACCTTCTGATCGGCGGTTGGATTGTTTCGGCGGCGCCGATAACCCCGGATTTCTCGCGCATCAACCCGTTGAAAGGCTTTGGCAAGCTGTTCTCGCACGCCGCGCTGGCAGAGATTGTCAAGGCGCTGGTCAAATTTGCCGTGATCGGCGCGCTCGCCGCCTGGCTGATCAAAAGCTGGCTCAGGGATTTTCTGCATATCGCGGCCGAAACCTGGCCCTACGCGCCACGCCATGTCGCCACGCTGTCGATCGAAGCGTTCATGATCCTCGCTGTGGCGCTCGCGTTCGTGACGCTGTTCGAGGTGCCCTACCAGCTCTGGCAGCACCGCGACCAGCTCAAGATGAGCCGGCAGGAAATGAAGGACGAGCAGCGCGACCAGGAGGGCAGTCCGCAGACCAAGCGGCGCATCCGCGGGCTGCGGCTCAAATTGGCGCGGGCGCGGATGATGTCGGAAGTGCCAAAAGCCGATGTCGTCGTCGTCAATCCGGAACATTTCGCCGCCGCGCTGTCCTATCGCGAAGACCGCATGCGCGCGCCGCGGCTTGTCGCCAAGGGAACTGGCCTCATCGCGTTGCGCATCCGCGCCGTGGCCGAGGAGCACAATATCGCGGTGGTCGAGGCGCCGCCGTTGGCGCGTTCGATCAACCGCTTTGTCGAACTCGGCGACGAGATCCCGGTCGGTCTCTACCGCGCGGTCGCCGAAATTCTGGCCTATGTCTATCGCCTGAAGACGGCGCGCGAGGGCGGCGGTGCGCCGCCCCCGCTGCCGCAAGACGGACGCTTTGACCCGCCAGAGGAATTCGACGCTTAAAGCAGTGAAGTACAGGAAGACGAAAAATGAGAATCCGGCGGAAAGGGCTCAGGCGGCGCCGAGTGCGTGTCGCGCCGGGCGGCTTTGCTCGCTGCCGTCGGGCCGATACGAGCGGTGCGGGTCTTGCCGGCGCAATCTGTCGATGGCGGCGGTCAGGTGGCGCAGCATCGTCGCACAGATAACAGCGTTTTCCTGGTTGTAGCGGAGTAGTGGCCGCAGCAAGGCCGGGTCCGGCCGGGAAATGCCGAGAGCCATGCTGGTCTGGTCGATCATGTCGGCGACGAGCATCTTGCGCTGGGTGACCGCATTGATCGTCTCGGCCGTCCCGCTCAGGAGCGCGCGACGCTCGAGTTCGAGGATTTCGCGCAATTCGTCGATCAATTCGTCGAGGCGCGCGTTCGGGGTCGTCATGGGCGCGTGCCGCTAGAACCTGATCTCGACGCCGCCGTCCCGCGCGATCGTGGCGCGCAGCGTCTTCTGACTATCGGCGTTTTGGACGGTGATCGTATCGCCGACGCGGCCTTCATCAAGCGCGGTCGCCGTGGTCTTGATCGTCATTTCCGAGTCGGTCAGCGTCAGCATGACTTTCTGGCCGCGATGCACCGCGATCGGCAGATCGAGCTGCGGGGTCAGGATCGGCGAGCCGGCGGTCAGCCCGACCCGCAGGATTTTGCCCTCGACCTGGCGCGGGTCGGTGATCAATCCGCCATTACTGGCAAATTCATCGGCTCGACCGCGGGTCAGCTGGGCCGAGCTCAGCGTAGTATTAGGCGATAAATTCGCCGCGGCGACGACCGCTTGGACCCAGGCATGCAAGCGGACCGGCACGTAGAGCGTCCAGCTCGGCTCAGGGCAGGTGACCTTGGCGGTCATCAATGCAGAATTAGCCGGCGGTAAATCCACTTGGATATTGTTGCAGACCGGCAAGCGAAGTCGCGAATCAATCGTCCCGACTTCAACTTGGCTCTGCGTATCGCGCATCGCCGCGACTCTCGGCGCAATCGTTGCCTCTATTGCCGAACGAATAGCTGCTTGATCTTGTATCTCTTCAGCCGATGAACCACTAGGTTTGGCAATAAGCAAGATAGCCGCGCCCATAACGGCGATAGCGTTCCGTCTATACTTGCTGGCCATCACAATTTTCCCTTGCGTTTGATGCAAAGTTTTTACATCATAACGAAAAAGCGAAATTCGGCAAGTCGCGAAAATCGTGGCGCGAAACTGAAGAGACGATACGGGTAGAAGCGGAATGATGCAGGGGATCGTCACAGTGAAAAAACGCCAATACGACAAGTCGAGCCGCTGCTAATGGCTGCGACAATCGACACCGGGCTCGACTTTTTCCGGCAGGTCCTGGCGCTGCGCGCCTATCGCCAGGAAATCCTTTCGGCCGACATCTCCAATGCCAGCACGCCGGGCTTCAAGGCCGTCGATCTCGATTTCGCGAGCGCGCTCAGTGCCGCCAACACCTCCTCGCGGCGTCTTCCTGCCGAGGCGTCGACCAAATCGGGGCGAGTCTGGCTGGTCGACGATGCGCGGCAGATGAAAGTGCCCGAGACCGGCGTGCCGGGTGAGGCTGACTCGTTCGTCAAGTACCAGGCCGACGGTGAGGTGACGCTCGACGGCAACAGCGTCGATCTCGACGAGGAAAAGGTCACGGCCGCGGCGAACGCCGTCCAATACGAGGCGGCGGCGACATTCACCTCGCAAACCATCCGCATGCTGATGATCGCGATCACCGGGTCGGGTTCGGCGCAATCGGGTGGGAGCTAACCGATGTCGCTCTTTGGCAGCCTGGCGATTTCCGGTTCGGGCATGTCGGCCGAGTCGGAACGCCTGTCCGCGGTCGCCAGCAATATCGCCAATGCCAACAGCGCGGTCGGTGGCGGCGGCCAGCCTTACCGGGCGCGCGAGGTCGTGTTCCAGGCGGTGGCGCCGCAGGACGATGCGAGCGACGACCCGTCCTCGATCGGTATGGCCGGGGTCAAGGTCGCCGGGATCGTCGAGAGCGACGCGCCGACCCATACGGTCTACGACCCGAGCAGCAGCTTCGCCGATAGCAACGGCAACGTGCAGATGCCGAACGTCAATCCGGTGGACGAGATGGTCAACATGATCTCGGCGCAGCAGGACTATCAGGCGAACCTCGAGGCGTTCAACGTCGCCAAGACGCTCGCCATGCGCACGCTGACGATCTGACCGGCGAGCGAGGGGGAAAGCGATGAGCGCAGCAAGCGTAATGGCGGCCAGTGTGACGCACTTGCCGATGGGCACGCAATTGCCGAGCGCCCAGAGCAGCTCGACGACGGGCAGCAGTTCGGCCACGAGCAGCAGCTCGGCCACGACCAGCGGGTCGAACTCCACGCTGACCGAAGCAAATTTTCTGACCTTGCTGACCACGCAGCTGGAGAACCAGGATCCGCTCAACCCGCAAAGCCCGAGCGACTTTGCCGCCGAACTCGCGCAATTTTCGACCGCGAGCGGCGTGGCAAGCATCAATACGACGCTTGGCACTGGCGGCGGGGTGGAAGCGGCGGGGCTCGTCGGCAAGAATGTCGCGGTGGCGGGCAATGCGCTGGTCCTCGGGTCGAGCGGTTCGGCCCCGGGCGCCTTCAACCTCTCGGCCGCGGCTTCCGATGTCAGCGTCACGATCAGCAATTCGTCCGGCAGCGTCGTCGACACCGTCGATCTCGGCGCGATGGGCGCCGGCAATCAGAGTTTCAGCTGGAACGGCCAGAACACGAGCGGCACCGCCCAGACGGCCGGCACCTATTCCTACACGATCAACGCCACCGCGGCCTCGAGCGGAAACAAGGTGACGGCGACGCCCTACGCGGTCGTCCCAGTCAATTCCGTCGTGCTCGGCGGGTCGAGCGGCCCGACGCTCAACATCGGCGGCGGGCTGAGCCCGGTCGCGTTGAGCGCGGTTCAGGAAGTCTACTAGTCATTAAGGAGTAGCGGCCATGACCCTATCTGTCGAATTGTCCGGCTTGCAGACGGCGCAGACCGATCTCGACACAATCGGCAACAACATCGCCAATGTTTCGACCAATGGTTTCAAGGCATCGACGGCGAATTTTGGCGACCTTTACAGCACCTCGCTGCTGGGCGCGAATAGCATCACCAGCTCTCCGGGGTTGGGCGCGACGACAACCAGCCTGTCGCAGCTTTTCACCGAAGGCACCATCTCCCAGACGGGAAATCCGCTCGACGTCGCGATCAGCGGCAACGGGTTTTTTCAGCTGCAATCGTCGTCGGGGATCGTCTACAGCCGGGACGGGTCGCTTCAGCTCAACGCCAACGGATTTCTGACCAACGATACCGGCGATATCGTGATGGGGTACGCGCCGGTGGCCAACGGCAACACCGCCGCCGCGGCCGGGGCGCTGGTGCCGCTGCAGATCAGCGAGTCGGACATCCCGGCGGTCGCGACATCGGCGCTGACGATGCAGGTGACCCTGCCGTCGAGCGATCTGCCGATCGATACCACGACGACGCCGTTCAGCGTCACCAACGCGCAGAGCTACAATCAGAGCACGACGTCGACCGTTTACGACAGCCTCGGCACGCCCGACACTCTGACCACCTATTTCACCCAGGTGTCGGGCTCCGGATCGCCGCCCAATTGGGCGACGCATTGGCAATTGTCGAATTCCGCCGGAACCATGATCGCCTCGGGCGCCGGCGCGACAATGACGTTCAACAGTTCAGGCGCGCTGACCGCCGGCAGCGGGACGATCACCGTCAATAATCTGCCGGACGGCGCGGCGTCGCTGAACATCGCGCAGAAATTTACCGGCTCGACGCTGTCGGACCTCCAGTTCGGGGTCACCTCGATCAGCAATAACGGCAATGGCGGTGGCCAGTTCGCCGGCCTCGAGATCTCGCCGACCGGCGAGATCCAGGCTCAGTACAGCAACGGCGCGACCCAGAATATGGGAACGATCGGGCTGGCGAATTTTACCAATCCCAATGGATTGACCCCGACATCGAACAATAACTGGCTCGCGACGCAGAGCTCCGGACTGCCGGTCGCGAACACTCCGGGCACCGCCGGGCTCGGCCAGTTGCAATCCGGCGCGATCGAGGGATCGAACGTCGATCTGTCGACGCAGCTGGTCAATCTGATCGTCGCCCAGCAGGCCTATCAGGCCAATGTCCAGGGCATCAATGTCGATCAGCAGGACGTCCAGAAACTGCTGACGCTGCAATAGGCAAGAACGGTGGGGCTGAACGGGTGAATGCACGATGAGCGCACAGACCGTGTACCTGGCGATGACCGGGTTGAACGCGACGATGGAGCGGATGACCGCGACCACCAACAACCTCGCCAATGCGAGCACGACCGCGTTCAAGGCGCAGCAGCCGGTGTTCCAGTCCCGGCCGCTCTATGGCCAGGGGCTGGCGGACCGCGTCGATGTGGTCAGCGCGGACGACACCGCCGACTTCAAGTCCGGGCCGATCGAAGAAACCGCGCGGGATCTCGACGTTGCCGTCAAGGGTTCGGGTTGGATCGCGGTGCAAGCGAATGACGGCAGCACGGCGCTGACCCGCGATGGTTCGCTGTCGATCACCCCGGCCGGGGTGCTGGAGACCAGCGCGGGCAACCCCGTGCTCGGCCGCGGTGGCGCGCCGATCACCCTGCCGCCGCTGCAAAGCGTGACAATCGGCGAAGACGGCACGATATCGGGGGCGCAGGTCGGACAACCCGCCGATCAGATCACGACGCTCAACCGCATCCTGCTGACCAACCCGCCTCCCGCGACGCTGCGGCGACGCACTGACGGGCTGTTTCAGGACCAGACCGGGACGCCGGCTCCCGACGCCACGGTGAACCTGCAGATCGGCGCGCTCGAGGGCAGCAACGCCAACCCCGTCGCGCTGATGATGAGCATGATCGAGAACTCCCGCATGTTCCAAATGCAGACCGAGCTCGTGCACCAGATCGCCTCCGCGGGCCAGGGCCAGAGCAGCCCCCTGACCTTGAGCTGAGCACTGTCGGTCATAGCGGAGGATTTAAAACATGATGCAATCGCTGGCCGTTGTCCGCACCGGCCTCGAGGGCGAACAGACCAAGATGGACGTCATCTCGAACAACCTGGCGAACATCAACACGACAGGGTTCAAGAAGGTCCGGCCGATCTTCCAGGATCTGCTCTACGAGAACCAGACGCAGGCTGGCGGCTTTACCTCGCAGGCGACGAACTATCCATCCGGTTTGCAGCAGGGTACCGGCGCCAACGTGATTTCCACCGAGCCGGTGGTGACCCAAGGCAGCCTCGAGCAGACCGGCAATTCGCTGGACCTGGCGATCAACGGCCAGGGCTATTTTCAGATCCTGTTGCCCAGTGGCCAGCTGGCCTATACCCGCGACGGCAGCTTCCAGATGAGTTCCACAGGCCAGGTCGTCACCGCGCTCGGCAATCAGCTCCAGCCACCGATCACGGTCCCGCGCGGCGCTCTGAGCATCACGGTCGGGCAAGACGGCACGGTCAGCGTGACGCTGCAAAATCAGGCTCAGCCCTCGAATATCGGCGTCATCCAGCTCGCCAACTTCATCAACCCGGCCGGGCTGCAAAACACCGGCAACAATCTGGCAATCCAGACCCAGGCGTCCGGCGCGCCGATCACTGGTCAGCCGACACAGAACGCGCTCGGCTCGCTGGCCCAAGGCTATCTCGAAGGATCGAACGTGTCAGTGGTCGACGAGATGATCGACATGATCGCGACGCAGCGCGCCTACGAGCTCAACACCGAGGCGGCCAAGGGCGTCGACCAGATGCTCAACTACCTGACCCAGGCGACTTCGTGACGCCCCGCCACCGCGTCTCTCCGGCCGCGGTGCTGCTGGTCCTCGGCGGTGGCGTGGCCGGTTGCACGCATCCGGCGACGCAAGGCCAGATGCTCGCCGATCTCGGACATTTGCCGGGCGATCAGGCCACCGAGGGGCCGGTCACCAATGGCGCCATCTATCAGGGCAATGTCCAGGGCGGCGGTGGGCTCGAACTGTTCCGCGATCACCGGGTCTGGCAGGTCGGCGACATCGTCACCGTCCAGATCGCGCAGAATGCGTCGGCGACCAAGAATGTCAGCCAGAATCTCGGCCGCAACGATAGCGTTCAGAGTACGGTCAACAATCTGTTCGGGCTGCCGACGTCGTTCGGTCATTCCAGCAGTACGACCAAGTACAACCCGAATATCAACTACACCAGCTCCAACACGCTGCAAGGCAGCGGCGCCACCGCGCAAAGCGACACCTTCTCGACCACCGTGTCGACGATGGTGCAGCGCATCCGCCCGAACGGCGATCTGGTCATCGCCGGCAACGACGAGGTGAAGCTCGTCGGCGGCAAGGAATACATCCGCATCGCCGGCGTAGTGCGGCCCGAGGACCTATCGGGCAATGTCGTCCAATCGACCCAGATGGCCGAGGCGCATATCGAGTTCAGCGGTGACGGCGACACCTATCTGTCGCCAAAGATGGGCTTTCTGCAGAAGCTTTTCCTGACGGTGAGCACATCATGGCCGGGCGACTGGTTCAACTGATCCACACGCGACTGCTGCTCCTGGCTGCCGCGGCCGTCCTCGGGCTGGTTTCGGCCGGTCTGTCCCCGGCCTTGGCCGACCGGCTCAAGGAGCTGGTCCAGGTCGAGGGGGCGCGCGACAACCAGCTGATCGGCTATGGCCTGGTCGGCGGCCTGGCGGGCACAGGCGACCAGACCACGCAGGTGCCGTACACCGTGCAGGCCATCCAGAACATGTTGCGCCAGATGGGCCTGTCGCTGAACCCGCAATCGTTTTTGCAGCCGACTGCAGTCGCCGCGGCGATGGTCACCGCCGAACTTCCCGCTTTTCTTGAGATCGGCCAGAAGATCGACGTCACCGTGTCGGCGATGGGCAACGCGAAAAGCCTGCGCGGCGGTGTGCTGCTGATGACCGAATTGCGCGGCGCCGACGGACAGGTTTACGCGATCGCGCAGGGTTCGCTGTTGGTCAGCGGTTTCGAGGCAAGTGGCCAGGCCGCGTCGACGACGGTCAACATCCCGACCGTCGCACAGATCCCATCGGGCGCGATCATCGAGCGCACCGTCAAATCGTCTTTTGCGACGGACAACGTGGTCCTGCTCGATCTCGATCAGCGCTCGTTCGGCAACGCAGCGCGAGTAACCGACGCGATCAACGCGCGGATGGGCGGGATCGCCGAGGCGCGCGGGCCAGGCCAGATTGCCGTGCGCGCGCCGCCGGGCGCGGCCGGGCGCGTGCGTTTTATCGCCGATCTGCTCGATCTCAACATCACGACCGAGGTTCCGGTCGCCGAGGTGGTCATCGACGCGCAAAGTGGGACGGTCGTGCTCGGTCAGGATGTCCGCATCGGACCGGCGGCGGTCGCCTATGGCAGTCTCGCGGTCACGGTCAACGAGACGCCGCAGGTCTCGCAGCCGGGTCCGTTTAGCAACGGCACGACACGGGTCGTGCCGCGCACCGAGGTCAAGGCGGCGGAAAAGACCGCGAAGGTCGTCGAGCTGACCAATGCGCCGCGCGTCTCCGACATCGTCCGTAACCTCAACGCGATCGGCGCGACCTCGTCCGACCTGATCGCGATCCTTCAGGCGCTGAAGCAATCGGGCTCGCTGCATGCCCGGATCAAGGTGATCTGAGGTGGATCTCGGGGTCGCGCAAACGCTGGCGGCACAGACCGGCACCGGCGATCTTGCCAGCTTGCAGAAGACCGCGGCCAACAATCCCGCCGCGATGCGCAAGGTCGCGCAGCAATTCGGCTCGCTGTTGATGCAGAATTTGATGCGCCAGAGCGACGGCACCGCACTACCGATGGTCGATGGCGGCGCCGGCAGCGACGTCGTCAACCAGATGTTTGCCGGCACGGTCAGCCGCGCGGTGATGTCGAACGAGAAGATGGGGCTGACCGACCTCCTGCTCCGCTCGCTGCAAAAGAAACAGCAGCAGGCAGGCGAGGATCCGACGGGCGCTTCCGCCACTGTCTCCGGGAAACCGGCGTCTACCGGCAATTCGTTCCCGCTCGACGCCTATTGGCAGAATAACGGCCTGCGACCGCTCGCCGCCGCGATCGCGCGGGGAGGCATCAGCCCGGGAACCGGTGCGGCCCTGGCGCTGATGACGCATGTCAACCCAAAGCTCGCGACGGCGTTTGGCGCCGGTGCCTACGCGGGAAACGGCGGCAATACGCGCTTCCAGTCAAAGCCCGGGCACGCGTCGGGAGGCGCCTCGGCCGAGGAGGTCGCCGAGTTCTCGCAAAAGCTGATGCCGCTATTGCAGAAAGCCGGACAGCAGCTCGGCGTGTCGCCAAAAATCCTGCTGGCGCAAGCGGCGATCGAGACCGGCTGGGGTCGCTCGGTCGTCGGCAACAATCTGTTCGGGATCAAGGCCGGGTCGTCGTGGAGCGGCGAGAAAATCGACGCCGCGACGCACGAATACGAGAATGGCCAGCTCATCTCGATCACCGATGCCTTTCGCGCCTATCCGAACGCCGAGGCCTCGGTCAACGATTTCGTCTCGCTGGTCGGCAACAACCCGCGATACCGCGCGGCGATTGGCGCGGGCGAGAATGTCGTCGCTTACGCCCAGGGCCTCTTGGCCGGTGGTTGGGCGACCGATATCGATTACGTGCACAAGCTGCAAACTACTGTGGCGAGCCCAACCCTCGCCGCGGCAACCGGCGCGCAGCCGGCCCACCTGACGCCCACGCCGGCCGCGGCCGCGCCGGGTCAGCCGATTTCGTTGCTGCCGGAAGCGGCCGCCGCCGGGCCGGGCCAGCCCGTGTCATTGCTCCCGGCGAATTTCGCCGTGCCGGCTAAATCGCGATGAACGACGGTGCCGGCGAGCTCGCAAGGCGCGAACAGCAGGCGGCACGCCGGCTCGCCCGACTGTTCCGCATGGAGCGCTCCGGTCACTTCGCACGCCGATCGGCCGAGACCGTAAGACGGTTGGTCGAGCGTCGTGGCCATCTGGTTGACGAGTTGGCCCGTCTGGACGCTCGCCGCCAGTCGCTCGCTCCCTGGATAACGATCGAGCTCGACCTGGCGATAGGGGCATTGGCGAAAGAGGTCGAACGCGCGAAGGAGAGCTGCCTGAAGCGGCTTGCCGAGCTCGGCGCCGAACTTGATCAGCGGCACGGCGCCGGCAGCGCGACCGGGCTGCGCGACAGCGCCAACGGACGCCTGCTGGGGCAGGGTTGAGATGACGGGTCTCAGCCAGCTCCTCAACACGGCTTGGTCTGGTCTCTCCGCGGCCACCCAAGGGCTCGAAACCGTCTCGAACAATACGTCGAACGTCAATACGCCCGGTTACGACGTCGAGTCGGTCCAGCAGGCGGAGTTGGTCGGCACATCGGGCTCGCCCGGTGTCGGCACCGAGGTCACCTCGATCGCGCGCGGCTTCGACCAGTTCGTTTTTACGCAAATGGTCGATGCCACCTCGACCAACCAGGCCGCCCAAGTCGCGCAAAGCAACGCAGAGAGTTTGAGCGCGATTTTTCCGGTCGCGTCGGGCGGGGCCGGCGGGCTCAGCGCCAGCATGACCAGCTTTTTCGGCGGTATGAACGCGGTCAGCCAGGACCCGACCAACCTGACAAATCGCCAAACATTGTTGAGCGACGCTCAGGACCTCGCGTCCGACTTCAATTCGATCGGCGCGCAGCTGGCGAGCAATTCGACGACGCTAAACAGTCAGATGACCGCCGCTGTGTCGCAGATCAACACGCTGACCCAGCAGATCGCCAACATCAATACCCAGCTCCAGGCGCAGTCGGCGGCGGGCAGCGCCGGTCCGCCGGTTGGGCTGATGGACAATCTCGACAATCTTGTGCAGCAGCTCGGTCAGGACATCGGCATAAACGTCACTCAGGGCGCGAACAACACGCTCGACGTCTACACCAACGGCGGCCAAGTTCTCGTCGATGGCGGAACCTCCGCGAACCTGATCGCGTCCTCGGGCAGTTATGGCGACGGCAGTGTGTCGGTGCTCTATCAGCCGACGGGGCAGAACATCACCGCGAGCCTCAGCGGCGGCACGATCGGCGGGATTATCAGTTCGCAGGCACAGCTGGTCGCGACGCAAAATTCGGTGGGCGCGCTCGCGGCCGCGGTCGCCGCCGCGATCAACACCCAGCAATCGCTCGGTCTCGACCTGAGCGGCTCGCTCGGCACGAGCCTGTTTTCGGTGGGCGGGCCGAGCGTGCTCGCCGCCACGTCAAACACCGGGAGCGGCACGCTCAACGCGACGATCACCAACACCAACGCCCTCATCCCCGACAATTTCATCGTGGCCAAGACCGCGAGCGGGTATCAGGCGACCGACACCACGACCGGGCAGGTCAGCGCGCTGGGCAATGGGCCGAGCCTCAGCCTCGACGGGATGACGTTGGCCGTGTCGGGCACGATCAATGTTGGCGATTCGTTCGAGATCGAGCCGACCGCGACCGCGGCACAGACCTTGAAGCTCATTCAATCCAATCCCAGCGCGATCGCCGCCGCCTCGCCCTACGTCGCGTCTCCCGGCACCAATCTCGGCAATGTGACGGCCGGCTCGTTTAGCGCAGCCGCGAGCGGGTCGCTTCCCAGCGGGACGCCGATCATACCGGCGAGCTATTTCGGCCAGAACCTGACAATCAAATTCACCTCGGCGACGAGTTTCAATGTCCTCTCGTCGAGCAATACCGTGATTGCCTCGGGTAGCTTTAGCGCCAGCAACGGGGCGGAGGTCGCGATCGCCTATCCGAGCTCTGCCCCGGCCGGCGAGGTCGCCGTGACGGCGCTGTCGCCGGGCACGCCAGCGGCCGGCGACACATTCTCGCTGACCCCGGGCGGCATCGCCAACAATGGCAACATCGAGGCGATGTCCAATCTTTCGACCCAGAACCTGTTATCGGGCGCGACGTTGACCGGTGCCTACGCGACGCTCATCGGCAATGTCGGCAGCGCCGGGCAGGCGGCAACTTTCGCGGCTTCGGCGTCACAGGGCGTGCTGAGCCAAGTTCAAACGATTCAGCAATCGGTTTCGGGCGTCAATCTCGACCAGCAGGCGGCAAATCTTGTCACCTTCCAGCAAGCGTATCAGGCCGCGGCCCAGGTCATCGCCAGTGCCGAGGCGCTGTTCACGAGCCTGTTGACCGCGATCCAGGCAGCCTAGGCGTACAGCGATGCAGATCAGCACCAGCGAATTCCTGCTCGGCTCGATGAACGACATGCTGGCGCAGCAGCAGACCGTCAACCAGCTCAACCGCGAGATCGCCTCGGGCGAGACCATGCTCGACGCCAGCAGCGACCCCGGCGGCGCCAGCCAGGCGATCGGGCTGGCCAACCAGATCGGCACCCTGGCTTACGATGCGGGGAACGGCAGCGCCGCCACGCAAACATTGCAGAACGGGATCAGCGCTCTCGACGAGGTGACCACGCTGATGGACCAGGTGCGCCAAAGCGTCACCGCCGCGGCCAACGGGACCCTCTCATCGCCTGAGCGCCAATCGGACATCGCAGGCGCGCAAACATTGCTGCAGCAACTCGTCCAGCTCGCCAATACCCAAGGGGCCAATGGCGGCTATTTGTTTTCCGGCTCGAAGTCGAACGCGCCGGCATTTTCGACACTGCCAAACGGGCAAGTCGTCTTCAACGGAGATGCTAGCACCAATCAGGTCCAGATCGCGCCCTCGCTCAGCATCACCTCGACGATTTCGGGCCAGGGCGTCTTTACCGACATCCCGGCCGGCACTGGCGGGGTCGCTGTTTCGGCCAGCGGCAGCAACACCGGCACTGCCTATGCGCTCGCCGAAGGCGTTACCAACCTGTCCCAGGTCACCGCGGCAAGCCTCGCCGGAACGCAATACGACGTCAGCTTTTCCGGCACCGGCGCGGCGCTGACCTATCAGGTGACCAGCGGTCACGGCACACCGGGCAGCGCGGGTTACATCGCCAGTTCCGGGGTCGTCGCCTCGGGCGGCTATGTCGCCGGCTCGAACATCAACTTTGACGGCATCGCCATCGAGGTCAACGGCACCCCGGCGGTCGGCGACAGTTTCGCGGTTCAACTGGGCGCGACGACAACCATCTTTCAGACCGTGCAAAACCTGATCGCCGCGATGCAGCTGCCGCAAGAGAACAGCGCTCAGAGCGCGCTGGCGCAACAGGCGCTGCAGAACGTGCTCGCCAATGTCACCGGCGCGCAGAGCAGCCTCTTATCGGCTCAGGCGGCGCTTGGAACCAGCCTGTCGGAAATCCAATCGGTGCAGACTCAGACCAATTCCGAGAGCGCCGGCGCCACCACGGCGATGTCGGATCTGCAATCGGCCAACTTGCCGCAAGTCCTGGCGAATTACAGCGAGAGCCTTACCGCGCTGCAGGCCGCGCAGCTGGCCTTTGCGAAAATCCAGGGTCTGACGCTGTTCCAGTACATAACGCCGTAAAAGACCTTTCTCACATCGATAACATGACGAAAAACGAAAATTCGTGATAAAGTCGTGTGCCTGATTGGGGAAGGCTGCCGATGAATGACATAGCGCTCGCCGGTGCGGCGACGAGCGGGTTGCGGCCGCTGCAAGCGGAGCAGGACGGCGCGCTTGCCGGCTCGACCGCGCTCGTCGTCCTTGGCATGCATCGCAGCGGCACCTCCGCGCTGACCGGCATGCTGCACCATCTCGGCGTCGCGCTCGGCGACCATCTGATGCCGGCGACCACCGATAATCCGCGCGGCTATTGGGAGCACCGCGACATCGTCAGCGTGCATGAGCGGCTGATGACGGCGTTCGGCTACGCCTGGGATGACATCCGCTCGTTGCCCGCCGGTTTCGAGCGCAGCGAGGCGGCGCGCGCCGCCGCGGATGAGCTTCTGGCGATCGCCCATCGCGATTTCGCCGGCGCGCCGCTTTGGGGCCTCAAGGATCCGCGGCTTTGCCGCTTGCTGCCGCTGTGGTCGGAATTATTCGCGGCGGAGCACGTCGAGCCGGGTTACCTGTTGGCATTACGCCATCCGCTTGATGTCGCCGCATCGATCGGCGCCCGCGACGGCATCGGCGCGGCGCGCGGGTTACTCTTGTGGCTCGGTTATCTGCTCGATGCCGAACGTGCGACGCGCGGCAAACCGCGCCTGATCGTCCATTATGAGGATCTCATCGGCGAGCGCGGCTGGCGCAAGGTCGCGGATGAGATCGCCGCCGCGTTCGGCCTGGTGTGGCCGCGAGTCGACGCCGCGTCTGTCGATATGTTTCTTGCGCCGGAACTACGGCGCCGGCGGGTCAGCGACACGCTGACCGAAACCCTGCCGACCTGGGTCGCCGCGGTGTACGGCGCGTTCCGCGCCAACGCGGCGGATCTCGAGGCGGTCTGCGATGCGGTCGGGCGCGATCTAGCCGTCGCCAGCGAACTGTTCACGCCGACTATCGGCGAGATGGTGCATGTGCTCGGCGAACTGCACACGCAGCGTCAGGCGCAGGACCGTGCCGTCGTCGACCTCACGCAACGCCTCAGCCGCGCGCAGCACGAGGCGGGCGAATTGCGCAACCAATTGCAGCGCTCGCTGGCCGAGGCCGCGGCGATCAAGCAGGGCATCGCCGCGCAGACCCTCGACGGGCGCCATCTGCCAAAGCCGCTTGGTGTCGAGGAAGCCTTTCCGCACTGGATCATGGCGCGCAATTCGATCGCCGCGGCACGGCTCGATTGGGTCACGGAGCGGGTGCGGCAATGGGGTTGCATGCCAAAACTGGCGCTCGGCATGATCCTGCCGCCGGGCGGCGAACAGCATCTGGCGCTGACCTTGCGCTCGCTCGGCTCGCAGATCGCCGGCGACTGGGTGCTCCATATCGTTGCCGGGAGCGAGGGTCCGGCGGTGCTGGCGACTGAACCCCGGATCGTCTGGCATCACGAGACGAGGCCGCCCGCCGCGGCGCTGACCGCCCATCTGGCGGCGTCGGGTGCGGATTTTGTGGCGTTGATCGATGCTGGCGACCAGCTGGCCCCGCGCGCACTGTTTTGCGTGGCCGACGCTTTCATCCGTCACCCCGAATGGCAGGCGCTCTACACCGACGAAGCGCGCATCGACCCCAACGGCGTGTTGTCGGGCCCGCATTTCAAGCCCGATTTCAACATCGACCTGATGCGCAGCCTGCCCTATGTCGGTGCACTGCTGGCGGTACGGCGCGAGGTCTTCGGGGCAATCGGCGGGTTTGACGTCGCCTGGGAAGGGACCGAGGAATACGACCTCGCGCTGCGGCTCGCGGAACGCGTGGGTTCGCGGGGTTTTGGCCATGTCGCCGACGCGCTTTATCACCGGCTGACGGTGTCTGGCCGGACACAGCGTCCGGTCGAAGCGATCTGCGCCGATATGACAAAGATCGTCCAGGCGCATCTCGATCGTCAGGGCATCGCGGCGACCGCTGAACAGGGTATGCCGGCCCATACCTGCCGCGTGCGCTACCACCACGAGGGACCAGACCCACTGGTCTCGATCATCATCCCGACAAAAAACCAGCTCGCCATGCTGAAGCGCTGCGTCGAGACGGTGCTGAAGCTGACCGAATACGAGAATTATGAGGTGATCGTTGTCGATAACGGCAGCAATGAAGCCGATGCTTGCGCCTATCTCCAGGCGATCGAGGACAAATACGCCGATATTGGCAGCCGTATCCGGGTGCTGCGCGACCCGGGCCCGTTCAATTTCTCGGCGCTCAACAACCGCGCGGTCCGCGAGAGCGCGCAGGGCGAATATCTCTGCCTGCTAAACAACGACGCCGCGCCGCTTGATGGCGCATGGCTGGGAGAAATGATGGCGCTGGCCCGGCGCCCCGATATCGGCGTGGTCGGCGCCAAGCTCACCTACCCCGATGGTCGGCTGCAGCATGGCGGGGTGGTGCTCGGTGTCGGCTGGGGTTCGCCGGCCGACCATCCGTATAACGGCGAGCCGGGCAACGCGATCGGCTATTGGGGCCGGCTGCTGGTGCCGCAGGAGTTCTCGGCGGTGACCGCGGCCTGCTGCGTGACGCGTCGCGCAGTGTGGGACCAGCTTGGCGGGTTCGACGAGGAAAGCTTCGCGGTCTGCTACAACGACGTCGATTACTGTTTGCGTGTGCAAGAGGCGGGCTTCCTGGTTGCCTGGACGCCGTTTGCCAGGCTGCTGCACGACACCAGCGTCAGCCAGCGCGCCAATGTCGAGAAGAAGGCGATCGAGGAACGCGCGGCGCGGTTTGCCCGCGAGAAGCTGGCGATGTTCCGCAAATGGATGCCGAAGATCGCGTTCGACCCGGCGTATAATCGCAATCTCTCGTCATTTGGGCTCGGCTTCGCGGTTGAAACCGAGAGCCCGCAGACCTGGGATCCGGAATTCCGCCCGCGCGAGCGCGTGCTGGTCTATCCCGCCGACCGCGAGGGTTGCGGCGAGTATCGCATCATCGCGCCGAGCCGGGCTTTGCTCAAATCCGGTCAGGTCCACACTTATGAGACGATGCGGCTGATGACGCCGCCCGAAATCGCGCGGATGGCGCCGGATAGCGTCGTTTTCCAGCGCCAGCTCGAACCGGGCCAGATCGAAGTCATCGAGTGGGTCAAGAGCACGTCGAAAGCGCTGCGTGTTTTCGAGCTTGACGATCTGATCACCAACCTGCCGCCGAAAAGCGCTCACCGCGCCTCGATCGCTCCCGACATCGCGCAGCGGATCAAGCAGGCCTTGGCGTTGTGCGACCGGTTTGTCGTCAGCACCGAGCCGATGGCGCGGGCCTACGGCAAATTCTGCGACGAGGTCGTGGTCGTACCGAACCGGCTTGAAAAATCCCGCTGGCTGGGTCTGGCGGGCGGCAGGCGGCCGGGCGGCAAGCCGCGCGTCGGATGGGCCGGGGCGATCGGGCATCTCGGCGATCTCGGAATCATCGCCCAAGTCGTCGAGGCCACGGCGAAGGAAGTCGATTGGGTCTTTTTTGGCATGTGCCCCGATGCGCTGCGCCCGTTCGTCGTCGAATTTCATCCGTGGGCGCAGTTGCACGATTACGCGGCAAAGCTGGCCTCGCTCGATCTCGATCTCGCGGTCGCGCCGCTCGAATATCACCCGTTCAACGAAGCGAAGAGCAATCTGCGACTGCTCGAATACGGCGTGCTCGGCTATCCGGTGGTGTGCACGGACATCCTGCCTTACCAGGGCACCCTGCCGGTTGTCCGGGTCGCCAACAAGCACCGCGACTGGGTCCGCGCGATCCGCGACATGGTGGCCGACCGTGATGCCTGTCGTCGTATCGGCGAGAGCCTGCGTGAAGCGGTGATCCGCGACTGGATGCTCGAGGATCATCTCGACGAGTGGAAGCGCGCCTGGCTGCCGTAATCCCCGCCCTAATCCGTGCCCAAATCCCCGGGGCACGGCGATCGCCGGCAGGGCTCGCACGGCTCTGCCCGCTCGGCATTTGCTTAAAATTCGAGATAAAACTGCCGGCCGAATCGCGTCAAAAGCGATTTTTTACCGGCTATTGCCGCTCAACCGCTGCAACAGAATCAGAAAGCGTCCGTCTCCTTTGGGGTGAACGGCCTGCTGTCGACGCCGAGTCAATGGGACTCGGTCGCCGGTTGCGAGGTCACCCCAACCCGCGCCGGGCAGTGTCCCGGGCCAGCGGCAGCAGGAGGCGAACGATGCTATCCGGAGTTATCAACACCAACGTCAATGCTCTTTACGCATTGAATTCGTTGTCAAATACGACCGATACCGCGGCCAGCTTGGAGCAGCAACTCTCCACCGGCTTGTCGATCAACAGCCCGGCCGACAACCCCGCCGGTTATATCGCGGCGCAGGGTTTCACCGCTGAGCTTGGCGGCGTCAATCAAGCCACCGCGAATTCCAACCAGGCGATCTCGCTGGTGCAGACCGCCGACGGCGCGATCACCCAGCAGGTCAACATTCTGCAGAACATTTCGAGCATCGCCTCGCAGGCGGCCAACGGCGGCGCCACATCGGCCCAGCTGGCGGCGCTCCAGCAGGTGGTCTCGCAGCTGCAGACCCAGGTCTCGTCGATCTCGAAGCAGACCAATTTTAACGGCGTCAACCTGCTCGACGGCACGTTCCAGGGCATCAACTTCCAGGTCGGCGCCGCCGCCGGACAGACGATCGGTCTGTCGATCGGCAGCACGGCCGCTAACCAGATCGGTGCTTACCAGTCCTCGGGCGCGGCGGCCGGTCTCTATCACACCGACGGTGCTTCGTCGGGCGCGGTCGCTGATAATACCGGTGCTTCCTACGCGATCACTTCAGGTGGCGGCGGCGCCTTCACGACTGCCGCGGCGATCGGCGTCTCCGGTTCGGCGGGCAACGCCTCCTTCGCGGTGTCGGCCGCCAACGAATCGGCGCTCGGCGTTTCGCAGGCGATCAACGCCATCACCAGCTCGACCAATGTCAACGCGACGGCTGATACCAGCGCGGCCTTCACCGTGACCGCGGGATCATTCTCGTTCGATCTCGGCAACGGCACCGGCGCGGCGCAGACCAACGGCGTGCAGATCACGGCGACCGTGACGAGCGTGTCCCAGGCCGGTCTCGCCAGCTTGGTCAACGCGATCAACGAGAACACTGGCACGACCGGCATCGCGGCGACGGTCAATTCGGCGAACAAGCTGATCCTGACCCAGTCGCAGGGCGACAACATCTCGATCAAGAGCTTTTCGGGCACCGGGACGCTGGCGGCGGGCGGTACGACGACCACGACCTTGGCGCAAGCCGGCACGACGAGCGCAACGATCCAGGGTCTGGTGACGCTGCAGTCGAATTCGAGCTTCGCGCTGCAATCGACCGCTTCGGATATCGGGCTCAATACCGGCTCGTCGCTTGCGGCTCTGTCGTCGGTCAACGTCAGCACGACCGCAGGCGCTACCGCAGCGCTCAACGTCGTCAGCTACGCGCTGCAGCAGCTCGAAAGCGTCGGCAGTCAGCTCGGCGCGACGCAGCAAGAGCTGCAGGCGACGGTGAACAACCTGCAATCCGCCAGCACCAACCTCACCGCGGCGCGCGGCGTGGTGCAGGATGCCAACATTCCGCAGGTGTCGACGTCGCTGACGCAGGAGGAAATCCTGCAACAGGCCGGCGTCTCGGCGCTGACCCAGTCAAACACCTTGCAGCAGGCGTTCCTCAAGCTGCTGCAGTAGTCGCAGCCGGCGCATGGCGTCGGGTGGGGATCCCGTCCCGGGTAAAGCGCCCGGGACGGGGAACCCGCAGCAAAGGGAATGGATTTAACCGATGTCGTCGCAGGTCCAGAGTCTCTTGAGTTCCAGCGAAATTACTTCGCTGATCCAGCAGGCCAGTGCCGCCAATCAATTGCCGGCCGCGGCCTTGCAGTCTCAAGAAACCCCGATTAAGGCGCAGATCTCGGCTCTGGGCCAGGTCCAGAGCGCCCTGTCGAGCCTGCAATCGGCGCTCAGCAGTCTCGCCAGCATCGAGACAATTCCACAGCGCACGGTATCGGCGACGCCGAGCAGCGTCGTCCAGGCGACCGCCACCAACGCCGCGGCAACCGGCACTTATTCGCTATCAAACATCAAGCTTGCCCACGCCGAGACGCTGATTTCCTCGGGCTCGTCGAGCGCGAGCGGCAGCCTTGGCTCGGGATCGATTTCGATCCAAATCGGTAACAGCACCCCCGTCACCGTCAACATCACCAGCGGCTCGTCGAGCCTATCCGCGATCGCCGCGGCGATCGACCAGGCCAATACCGGCGTCAACGCAAGCGTGCTGTTTGATGGTTCGAGCTATCACTTGGTCCTGACCAGCGATAGCACCGGGACCGCCAATGCCTTTACCGTCAGCGGTACGGGTGGGCTTGCCGGGCTCAGCTACCACGCCGGCGCTTCGGCGCTGTCCGTGTCGCAGGCCGCAACCAATGCCGGGTTCTCGTGGAACAATATTTCGATCTCCAGCGGATCCAATACGATCAACGGGGCCATCCCTGGCTTGAGCCTGACTCTCTCCGGCAGCGGCTCGGCGACGATCAGCGTCAGCCAGAGCAGCGCCAATCTTGACGGCATCGCGCAAGGCGTGGTCCAGGCGCTCAATCAGACGCTGACGACGATCAACCAGGAAACCACGTATACGACGACAAGTGGCGGCGGTCCGCTGCTCGGCGATGTCGCCGTCGAGCAGCTGCGCCAGAGCCTCCTCAATTCGCTCACCGCCCAGATCGGGGTCGGCAGCGCGGCGGGCTCTTCGTCCTTCAATTCGCTGAGCTCGGTCGGCTTCCAGATCGGCAGCGGGGGGACCGTGACGTTGAACGATTCGACCTTCGAGGCCGCGGCAAAGACAAACTACGCCGCGGTCGCCTCGCTGCTCGGTGCGGTCGGCGTGGCCAGCAATCCCAATGTCTCGGTCAACGGGATCGGCTCGACCCCACCCGGCACCTACGCGGTCGATGTCACCAGCAACGCAAATGGCACCGTCAGCGGCACGATCAACGGATTGGCGGCGAGCGGTACCAGCGGCGTGCTCGCCATCAATAGCTCCGGTCCGCTTTCCGGTCTGGCGTTGCAAATCCAGCCTGGGGTCACCGGGAATCTCGGTTCCGTGACGGTCAGCCAGGGCCTCTACGGCAGTCTCTCGAGCCTCGTCAACGCGGCGCTTTCGAGCGGCTCGGGCGGAATCACCGGACAGATCACGAGTCTCAACTCGACGGTTACGTCGTTGAATACGCAGATCACCGCGCTGCAGAAGGAAGCGGCCCAGGAGACGCAGAACCTGACCAACCAGTTTACGACGGCGGAGGCGACGCTCAGTCAGCTGACGACGGTGAGCAGTTTCCTTTCGTCATACTTTAATCAAACTTCGGGATCGGGAGGCTGACGATGATCGGGGCACGGCAAAATATGGGCGTGGCTGGCGCTTATCGTGCGGTCGAAGGTGTCGACGCGGCGCCCGAGGATTTTATGAAAATGGCGCTCGACACTGCGCGCAATCTCTTGCTGCGCGCCGAGGCGGCGATCGCCGCGAATGATCGTGTGGAGAAGGCTCAGGCGCTCGCCTCGGCCGGCAGCGTCGTCGAATTCATGCTAGGGCTGTCAGGTTTCGCACCAGGTGCGTTGAGCCGATGCCTGGCTAGCGTGTATCAATACGTCCTGGCCGCGATCCTCAAAGGCAATGCCGGGGACGATCTGGAAGCGGTCGGCGCGGCGCGAGTCGCGCTCGACGAGCTTGCCGCTACCTGGCGAACGCTCTTCCCCGACGTGCTCGGCTGGGAGGAAGACGGCTCCGACTCGGCACTGAGCGGGAGACGCGATTATGCCTGATCCGATCCGTGGGATAAGCACGCCCAACCCGATCGCGCCCGCCGCAACCACGGCGACCGGCTCCGCGCAATCGACGGACGCGGCGAGTTCGGCGAATGCGACAAGCGCGGGGGCCCCAGCAAATTCTGGCGCCGATCTGGCGGATGTCGGACAAACCGAGGCGTTGCTGCAAACCATCGTCCAGGCGGCGAGCAATACTCCCGGCATCGACCAGAGCAAGGTGAGCGAACTGCAGCAGGCAATATCTTCAGGCGCCTACCAGGCGAACCCCGACGCCATCACCCAGAAAATCGTCGAGCTGGAAGGTCAGCTCGGCACTGCGGGGCAGGTTCAATGACGCTATCGCGCGTTTTCTCAGGAGGCGAGCCGAAGATCGGCGAAGATCGGATCGGCGGCGGCCCTCTCAGCCTCACCCCTGATCCAATCCTGTACGCGCGTCAGGCGCGCGGCGGCCTGATGGATGTCATCGCGGTCGGCGATATCGACAAAGGCTTCAAGGAGTTGCTCGAGACATTCGTCGTGGGTCAGGACCGCCGCGGATGCCGTATTGCCGTTGCGGGCCGGGCATCGCGGCGAGCGCATCGTCGCCAGCAGTTTTTTGATAGGCTCCACCCGCGCGCCTTCCCCCGCGGCATCCCGGCACTGGCGCAGAGTCTCCCCGCCGCCGGCTGAGCCGGCGCGGAACCCCCGAATCACATGCCCGAATCCGATTCCCCCACAAGTGACAGCTTGACGATAACCGGGAAGTTTTCAATCTTGCGTTACGGAGGGAGAGATGCGAGCCAAATCTGAGATCGTCTTTCCCAACAATATCAAAGATTTGCGATTGCGACGCCAGATGACTCAGGCGGAGGTCGGCCGGATGATGGACCCGCCGATCGGCGAATCGACAGTGTCGAAAATGGAAAGCGGCGAGCGTCGACTGACAAATCTGCAACTCGTCAACCTTGCCACGATCCTGCGTTGCCGGCCCGAGGAGATCCCCGTCATTACCGGGCGCGATTCCGCCGAGGGGGTCAAGCGCTGGCAGCGCGCGCAGCAGGAGGTGGTCGGCAGCAGCATCGCCAGCGGCGCGGCGGCGGCGGGTTACGTCCTTGCGCAGCTGCGCAAGAAGCACGGCAGGACGATGCAGCAGGTCGCCGATGCGATCGGCATGACCCTTTCGGTTTATCACCGCATGGAGATGGCGAGCCGAATGATCCAGGGCGACGAGATCGACAAGGTCGCCGAGTTTTATGAGATGACTTCCGAGGCGCTGATCGGCTTGTTCGAGCGGCGTACCGCCGACAATCTCGAGCAGTTGAAGAACGGCGTGCCGGTCGAGCAGCTTTTACCGCGCGTTCCGCGCTCGCTGCTGAAGGAGGGCGCCAAATGGGGCCGGCTCGGCGCGCTCGAGCGCTACGCGCTACAGCGCAGCATCCGCTATTCGGCAATGCCGATGGCCGAGCCCGAAGCGCTGCCGGTTTGCGGCCGTATGAAGCCCGACGATAACGGTGTCCACCGCTTTACGATCGAGCAGGATGCGAGCCTCGAGCAGGTCGCGCTGCGCGACCTGTTGCGGCCGAGCGACACGGGTTTTCTTGTCCGCAACTTCTCGCAACGGCTCGGCGTTTTGGTGCGTCCGGGGGCGCTGGCCTATGTCGATCCGCGCGTGCCCGCGGCGATGGGCGACATCGTGTTCCTGACTCGCAAGGATGGAACCGCCGATGCCGCCGTGGTGATCGGCGATGGTATCGGGCCGCTGATGCTGAAAATGTACAACCCCGAGGAGCAGGTCCCGATCAGCGATCCGAGCATTGTCTCGGTGCTGCGGGTCGGCATGCTGGTTCTGCCATAAAGATCGCCGTCCAGCCGTGCCTCGCCGACCCGTAAAAGAGAAGCGGCGCCGATTCGCACGTGCGGACCGCACAATTTCGGCGATCCTGTCCGCCGGCTCTGTTCGCGCACACCGCAAAATCGGACAAATCATTGACATTTCCGTGAAATTTTCTGCGGCGACAGGGTGGGGAAATCGCCGATTATCGGTGCTTCGTATAGACTTGCGGCGAGTCATCCAGCCAAGCGCTCCGCTACGGGGAATGCGACGTGGTCAGCATGCTCGACCCATCGCCTGATCGGCCCCCGGATGCGCTAGGGGGTGACGACGCGCGCGCGCGGCCTTCCCGGTGGTGGCCATGGCCGCGCTCGGGTTGGGCCAAACAGACGCCTCGGCTTGTCGCCCTGGCGCTGGTCGCTGCTGGCGCCTTGCCACCGGTCGGGCTGGCCGCGTTGCCGGGCGGGTTATCGATGCTCGGCGCTCCCCGCACCGGGATCGTGCTGATCACTGCGCTGCTCTTTACCCCGGCGCTGGTCGGTTTCGCTGTCGCGTTGCAGGGGTTTGATGCGGTCCTCGCTCGGCTGCGCGCCGAAGCGAGTGGCGAATATCGCCAGATCATCGCGCGGGTGCTGCTCGCCGCGATGATCCTCGGCTATGTCTTTGGCCTGCTGGCCGCGATGCCGAATGATCCGGCGATCGCGCCCGCCCTGCTCGTCGGCTCGCTCAATCTGGCGGCCGCCTGGCTCTTCTTGCTGAACGTGATCCTCGATTCGCGGCGCTCGGCGCTGCGCCGCCACGCGGCGCTCGTCTCCGACGTGACATTGCTGTCGATCCTCCTCGCCGTCGGCGGCGAAACGGCCGCTCCGCTGGCGCTGGTCTATCTCTACATCGCGGTCAGCAGCGCCGAGCATCACGGCCCGCGGGCGCTTGTCCTCGCGGTGATGCTTGAAATCGCGGCTTTTGCCGCGGTCGCGGTGGCAACGCCGTTCTGGCGCGAACGACCGCTTCTTGCCGGCGGGCTGCTGGTCGCGATCGTGCTGCTGCCCGGTTATGTCGGTGCGGTACTGCACCGCTTTGGCACCGCGAAAATTCGCGCGGAAACCGCGAACGCGGCAAAAAACCGCTTTCTGTCGGCGCTCAGCGAGGATCTGCGCAGTCCGTTGCGCATGATCGCGCGGGCCGGCGCCAGCATCGACCGCACGGCGCTGGCCCCCGAGCAGTGGGACATGATCACCCGGATGCGGCTGAGCGCCCGAGCGATGCTGCTGCAGCTCGACGATGTGCTCAACTACGTCAAGATCGACGGCGGAACATTTACCCCCGAGACCCGCTCGTTCGATCTTTATCGTTTGGCGAACGGTGCGGTCGCGGCGCTGCGCGCGCCTGCGGCCGAGCGCGGCACGACCCTTGCCCTGCGCATCGATCCGCAGCTTCCCTACCAGCTGCGCGGCTGGCCGCATCAGCTCCGCCAGATTCTGATCTGTCTGATTACCAATGCGGTGCGCCAATCGGGCAGGGCCAAGGTGCGGATCAACCTCGACGCGGTCGACCTTGCGGCGCCGCCCTTTGGCGATCGCGTGACGCTGCGCCTCGCGGTGACCAGCAACCTGACCGATAGCTGGCTCGACGCCGCCGACGAGGAGGCCGACCGGCATCTCGGTCTTGCCGTGGCCGATCGGCTGGTCCGGCTGATGGGCGGCCGGCTCGCCGCCGACACCGATCCCCATCGCGGTCTGTCGCTTGTCGTCGAGCTGCCGTTTGCGATCGACCAGGCTTCGCTGACGCTGCCGCTCGATCTCGCGCATTTGCCGGTACTGATCGTCTCCAAGGATGCCGAGTTTGTCGGCGATCTGATCGAGCCGCTCGAAGCATGGCGGGCCGACGCGCGCTGGATCGGCGCCGGAGACGCGGCGCTCGGCTATCTCGAAGCATTCGACGCTGGTCTGCGACGCGGAGTGCTGATCGTCGACGGGCGCGGCGACGTGTTGCAAGCATTGAGCTGGGCGCATCGCGCGGCGGAATTACGCGCGTCCGAGCCGCCTTACGTCCTCTTTATCGCCGACGAGCCGCGCATCGACAGCGTCATCGGCCTGGCCGACGGCGAACTCGACGGCATTTTGCCGGCGCCGTTTACCGCGAACGCGCTCCGCAGCGCATTGCATGCGCTGCGGGTCGAGCCGGCCGACTGGTTTCTCGCCGGCTCGGCTCAGCCCGCACCCGAAGAGCCGCCTGCACCGCTCGCCCGCCGGCGAATTGCCGAAGATGCACCGCCGCGTCGTCACATCGGCGAAGCGGTGCCGCCCCGTCGTCCGGTCAGCGATGAGCCGCCGGCGCCTCGCTCGGCGCCGCCACCAAAGGACGATCCGATCCAATTCGTCGCGCCGCGCCCGGCCTTTTCGCGCCCACGCGCGGCAGCCCCACCGCTGCAGAAAAAACATCACCAGATCCTCGTGGCCGCCAGCAATCCCGCCAACCGGAAGATCCTTGGGTCGATTCTCGCTCGTGTGGGGCATGTCGTTCATTTCGCCGAGGATGTCGACGAAGCGCGACAGGGGCTTGAGATGCGCGAGGTTGACGCGCTGCTCGTCGATCTGACGGGCTATGCCGGCGCTGATTACGGCGCGGCGTACCAATGCCGGCGCGTGCGGCCGACTTTGCCGATCATCGCGCTGACCGGCGATGGCCCCGAACTCGCCGAACGTCGGGCGCGCGAGGTCGGGCTCGACGCGGTTTTGCCAAAACCGGTCGAGCCGCGGCGGCTTATCGCCGCGCTTGCGGCGGCGCTCGATCCTGGGCTTGAGGAGGATACGGCTCCAAGAGGCGTCGTAACCGAATTGGCCTCGCATCCGCGCTTCGCCGGCGAAACGACGTCGGTCGCCGACGCCAAGGACACCGCCGAGGCGCCGTGGCCGGAGAGTCTGGAAGGCGAAGCGTTCGAGAGTGCGGTTGATAGGTTTCGCGTCGAATCCCCGCGCATCGTCACCGATATCGACCGGGCGGCCGGGGCCGGCGACGTGCAGGCGTTCGAGGAAGCGGTGGAGGCCATGCGCATCTGCACCGAAGTTTTTGGCGTCGGCCGAATGCGCGACCTGCTGGATTCAATGCCCGCGCCGACACCGGCGAAACTGCGCCGGCAGGGCGCGGATTTTGTGCACCGGCTTGAAAGCGAGGTGGCGCGGCTCGACGCGGCGCTGATCGATTATTTAAAGACCGCTAAATAGCAGCGGTTCGGGCTCCTGCATCGCCGCCGACGTCGCCGCGGGAGTGCCGCGGCGCTCGGCGAGCAGCGCGATCGCCCGGTCGCGATTTTCCCAGCAGACCTCGACGTGATAGATCGCGCTCGCCGCGACAAACACCGAGAGCGCATCGTTGTACGCGGCGATCGCGGCTTCGAATTGCGCCGTGCCTGCCTCCCGCTCGCCCATGCGCAGCAGCGCGCCGCCGAGATTGTTCTGGATCATCGCCCACTGCATCGCCGCGTGCTCGCGGGTGCATTCGGTCAGCGCGTCGCGATAGCACTGCACCGCCTCATCCATCCGGCCGATGCCATTATCGCGCTCGCCGAGCCGGGCCAGCGCATTGCCGAGATTGTTCTGGGTCACCGCCCAATCAAGCGGCAGCCGCTCGCGCGGGTATTCCTTGAGCGCCTCGCGATAGGCGGTCACCGCCTCGCGCAGCCAGTTGGCCTCGTTCTCGCGCTCACCAAGGCTCGACAGCGCGTTGCCGAGATTGCTCGAGGTGCGCGCCCAATCGAGCGGGGTGCGGTCGCGGCGGTATTCCTTGAGCGCCTCGCGATAAGCGAGGATCGCCTCGCGCAAATGCTGGCTGCCGCTCTCGCGCTCGCCAAGCGCCGCCAGGACATTGCCGAGATTGGTTTGGGTCATCGCCCAGTCGAGCGGTGAACGTTGCCGGGTGCGAACCCGCAAGGCCTGGCGATAAGCGGCGACCGCCTCTTCCAGCCGGGCCGTCCCGGGCTCGCGCTCGGCGAGGCTGCGCAGCGCGGCGCCAAGGTTGTGCTGGGTCATCGCCCAGTCGAGCGGCACCCGCTCGGGACGATATTCCTTGAGCGCTTCGCGATAGGCCGCCACCGCTTCTTCGAGATGGGCGGGGCTCACCTCGCGGATGCCGAGGCTGCGCAGCGCGGCGCCGAGATTATTTTGCGTCATTGCCCATTCGAGCGGCGAGCGCGACTGCGTGTAGACCTCGAGCGCCCCGCGATAGGCGGCGATCGCCTCCTCGATCTTCTGGTTGCCGCGCTCGCGCTCGCCAAGGCGAGCCAACGCGTTGCCCAGATTGTTCTGCAGCATCGCCCATTCG
>Ga0181537_10000221_pt1 | contig 53088 bp, 44 predicted proteins | sample PEATcosm2014_Bin_39_FD_119765 | JGI IMG/M metagenome (GOLD analysis project Ga0181537, IMG submission 119765) | Peatland microbial communities from MTU Mesocosm Facility, Houghton, MI, USA - PEATcosm2014_Bin23_10_metaG | ecosystem: Environmental > Terrestrial > Soil > Wetlands > Peat | place...
CGCGTCACTACCACCCCGGCGTTCTCGATTAGCAGCGCCAACAACTGAAAAGGCTGCGACTGCAATCGGATTCTTCGTCCGTCCTTGCGCAATTCCCCTGAACCCAGGTCTAGTTCATAACGGTCGAAGGCCACTCGGTGGGAGTTGCCACCCGATACCCGTCCTGACTTGTCGACCGAAGAGGGCATTTGGTCACTCTCTCACAGGAATCCGAGGAAATACCGCGATGCTAGCAGACCGCCAAAGACGGGGTCAATTCCTAATCTTTATAAGTTCTAGATGATAAGTCCTTACACACGATGGCGTTAGCTGATGCTCAAGAATTGAACAGAAAGTGATGCGCAGCGCATTGTACAGCAGCCTGTGCTTCCGCATTCTGCCCCAGCATTTCCGCTTGGCGATAGTTCTGGACGCCAAGCACGGAGCGAAATGAACTTGAGGCAACACTCAAAGGAGAGACGGAGATGAAATCGACGTTCAAGAAAATGACAGCGCTGACCAGCGTACTTCTCGCGGGGACATTGTTGACTGCGACGGCTGTAGCACAGATAGGAGCCGTCCATTCAGGCGACTGGCGGGACGATCACGATCAACTGGCCCAAGCGGCTGAACTCGAACAGCAAATTCACGCGACCTTTCACGCGGCCGTCAGCGTGCACGATCCGATAAATGGCGATTCGCAGGAAGTGATAACGCAGCGAATCCGCCAAGCACTCTCGATCTGGACGAAAGACGCCGAACTCACGGTCGTCAACACCACTACCACGGCAGGAAATTATATCGGCAACGGCGATCCGGATGATCCCGAAAGTTGCCCTCTACCTTCGCTCGACACCTCTGCCACCGGTCAACAGGGCACGCTCTGCACGTTCTTCAAGTATGTTTCCGGCGGGCTGCAGCCAGCCAATAAGTTTGTGTCGCTTTCCCCGGCGTACAAGACGAAGTATGTCCCTGTAAAGGATGATGACGGCCAATGGAAATCATCGGTGTATTTCGAATGCCATTACTTCGACGTGTCATTGAATCCAGCTACCGGCCAGCCGTTTTGGACAGCCAAGAGCCACGTAGATCTTGCCGGTGAAGCCAAAAAAATCGACGGACGGTGGTTATTGACGCACGTCGCCTCATCCGCCGTTCCAGTCCCGGTTCCGTGAAGCTAGAATACCCGATGCACGCGCTCGCCAAGGGCGCAGCGCGTGCATCGGGATTATGAGGGTGGCAGCGCCTTTATCCTTGGGTGGCCGATCGTTTGCGCCCTTGGCTCATGCAAACGGTGGGTCACCCTAAGGACCCTGGTTTGAAGGTGTAGGGGCCGGGCTTCACAGCCCTTCCCCTGCCGCGTCAACACGCGCCGGGCTGAAGCGCGGCTCTACAAAACAAATACCAGCTCGCCGCGGTCTGCGGCTAGCTGTCGCCGGCAGGGATGGGCGCGCGGGTGGAGCGGATGGATTCCAGGAGGTCGAAGAAGCGGGTGGCCGTGGCGATGTCGCGGGCGATCTGGGTGCGAAGCTCTTCGGGGCCGCTGAATTTTTTTTCGTCACGGAGGCGATTCCAGAATTCCACCTCGATGCGGGCGGGTGTGGCTTCGCCGAACGGTTCGATGACGTGGGTCTCGACGCTAAGGGTTGACCCGTTGAAAGTGGGGCGTAGGCCTATGTTTGTGACCGAGCGCAGGCTGCGCGTTTCGCTCGCGAGCCGAGTTCGCGTCACGTAGACGCCGCGGGCGGGGAGGAGTTCCTGCTCCGCTGCAAGATTCAGCGTGGGGAATGTGAAGCGACGGCCTGTACCGGTGCCAGAAACGACTTTTCCAGTCAATGAGAAGGGCCGGCCGAGAAGTCGAGCGGCGTGCGCTACATCCCCGGCAGCGACTTCGCGGCGGATGACCGTGCTGGAGACGACTTCGCCGCGATGGCTTACGTGAGGAATGACCATGACATCGAAGCCGTGTTCGGCGCCGAGTTCTTGAAGAACGCTGACATCGCCGGCTTGTTTGTGGCCGAAGCGAAAATTTTCTCCCACAAAAACGGCGCGCACGTGAAGATCGCGGACGAGGATACGGTCCACGAATTCCTGCGGGGAGAGCTTTGCAAGTTCGTGAGTAAAAGGCAGAATGATGGCCGCGGCGAGGCCAAGCGTGTCGAAACAAGCGACGCGCTGCTCGATGGTGGTGATGCGAAGGGGAGCGGACTCCGGGCGTAGAACTTTTTGCGGGGGTGGATCGAACGTCAGAACGGTGGGCACGGCGCGGAGTTCGTGCGCGCGGGTGACGGCGGCTCGGAGGATGGTCTGATGGCCGAGATGGATGCCATCAAAATTGCCGATGGCGACCGTGCTGCCACATTTTGCGGCACCGTAACGCGCGGCCCAGGCTTCCGAAGAAGAAAGGGAAGCAATCGGGGAATGGGATTTGTTAAAGGAGCCATGGGTTTCGAGCTGCGCGGCGCAGGGCTCGTCGACGTTAACCTCGATTTCGAGGCCGTCGTAGGCCATGTAGACGTTGGAATGGCCGAGATTGCGAAGGCGCTCGTTGGTTTGCTCGTGGGGCAAATCGTGCGCGATGTGCGTAAACCAGGTGCGCCGGGGATTTAACTTTTGGACGAGGGCTAAGGCTTGTTCGACGGTTTGATGCATCGGATGGGGAATGTCGCGAAGAGCATCCATGATGAGTTCATCGAGGCCCTGCAAGAGCGGGAGCGAGGAATCCGGCAGCGAACTAAAGTCGGTGAGATAGGCCGCGCGTCCGAAGCGGAAGCCGAGGACCTCCATGTCGCCGTGCAGGAGCGGAATAGGAACAAACGGAATGCCGAGCAGTTCGAACGGTTCTTTGACTTCAATGAGATTGACGCTGGGGATTGTGCTGAGTTTGGGTAAGCCGTCAAAAATATAAGCGAAGGCGCGGCGCACGATGCGAAAAGTATCTTCGTTCGAATAGACGGGGAGCGTCGTGTGCTGACGGATATTGTAAGGGCGTATGTCGTCGAAGCCCATAATGTGGTCTGCATGACCGTGGGTGAGGAGGACTGCGTCGAGGCGCTCCATCCCTGCGCGCAAGGCTTGCTGGCGGAAGTCCGGGGTAGTGTCAATGACCACATTCTGGCCGCCGCGGGAAAGCAGCAGGGAGGGGCGCAGGCGGTTGTCGTGGGGATCGGCCGAAGTGCACACGGGGCAATGGCATGCCAGCGACGGGACGCCCATCGAGGTGCCGGAGCCGAGGACGGTGATTTTTAGCGGAAGCGAGGCCATGAACCGAAAAGTTGAAACTTATGTCCAAAATTTAATTAGAGCGGCGTTGGCTATTGCCTAAGAGCGCGCTCTGGAGTCTCTACGGGCGCGACTTGGCTTTGCCAGGCACAGCAGCCGCAGCCTGAGCAGCGAGGGCTTGATTGACTTCCAGGTAAGCCATTTTCAATTTGCCCAGCAGGTCCAGAAGGAGAGAGTCTTCCTCCGGTGCGAGGTTTCCTTTGGTTTTTTCGTGCAGCGCGTCGAGCATGTCAATCAGTTCGCGTGCGGCGTCTGGATCGATCATGGGCTGGCCCGTGCGAGGGTCAGTGTACGAGCCAAGAACCATCGCGGCGTTGCTGCCGAGCATGCGGATGAGATTTTCGAAGGCGGAGGAACGTTTTGGCGTTTCCGCCGGAAGTTTCGCAGCGGTGGCTGGCGCGGGCACCGGGTTTGCCGCGGCTTGCAGCTTTTCTTCGCGTTTGGCCTCGCGCTCGCGTTCTTCGATAGCTTCCTTGCGCGGTTCGCCCTCGGAGGTGAAGGGGCGGCGGTCTATGACGCGGAAGGATTCTTCGGATTTATGGTCGTGCTTGTTGTCAGTCAAAGGGACGATCCTCGTGAATTATTGTCTGGATAAGTTTAGCACGGGTCTTCTGCGGGCGGGAATGGCGCTGAAGGGAAAGGCGAAGAGGGAGGAGCGGACGTTGATCCCGTGAGGGACGTGCGGAACTTGGCGAGTTTGGCGAGACGGCAAAGACAGTGGGTAGAGAATAGTGAGTTGATGGGAGGGAAGAGCGGGGGAATAACGGGGGAATAACGAAGGGGCAAGGCCAAACCCCCACCCTTGACAACCGAAGGGTGCGGTGCCGTCAAGAACAAAACTCGAATCAAAGGGTGACCCACCGGCCCTTGTTTCTCGACCAAGCGCGAATCGCTCCCAAAGGAAATGCTGAGACGTAGTGCGGTGTGGGTGATTACCCTGCTGCTGCGGCCCGCTTGAAAGATGCGACCGCGTCTTCTGTCTTGTCGAATATGTCAAACACGGTCACGAGCCTTGTAATCTGCAGTGCTTCCTTTATGTGTTTGCCGAGGTTAGCGAGCTTGATGTCACCGCCGATCTTCCGGGCCGACGCGTATAGAGCCACAAGAGTACCCAAGCCACTGCTATCGATTCGAGCGACATTCCCTAGGTCCAACACGATATGGCGGGATTTGCCCAACAGGTCTTTGACATAGAGGCGTAGAGATTTTGACTCCTCATCAAAGAATATAGTGCCGCCCAGATGGACGACGATGACGCCATCTATGTTTTTGTTGATGATGTCGAGTGCCATGATGCCTCTGCGAGCCGGTAGCCAAGCTAGATAACGCGCGAAACCTTTGGCTTATAAGGGTAACCCCAGGCCTTTGTTGCGTGAGCGCTTCGGTAGTCGTCCAGGTCTGTCTCGCTGATACAGTAATGCGCCTGCGGAGGATGATTTCCGAAAACAGCAAGCTCGCGATGGAGCCTGAGTGAGCAAATCTCGGCAGCGTCTTGAAAACGCACACGCCGGGAACGAAATGCCTCGTTTCCAATTGTCAGGGTAAATTCGCTGGTCACGTCCGCGGCTCGCCGCACGATAAAGCTATACTCACGCACGAACGCTTTCGCTTCGAAACCAACGTACTGGACGTTTACGTACTCAGTCATCAGGGCCCCTTCGTTCAAACTTGCGAAGCTTCCCACTAGATTGGCGACAATTGTAGTTCTTGCATTTGGCCGACTTTGCTCTACCTTTCCTGACCTGCCAAACGAATTTTGCTGATGGATTCATGCTAAACGACGGACCTATTCGTTTCCGTGTCCGAATTACTCTAGAGCAAGTTCACCGAGGGCAAGGGCGCTGGACAGGCCGAACACTGCAATTCGAAACCGAGATGCTCATACCGTCCTTGAGGCGTTGTTACCCAATGCCGATTAGTCCAAGGCGGATTGTGCCGGACGTGCTGCTGATGCCCGCACTCCAGATCAGCGATCCAGTCGAAGCATTCATCCAAATGATAATCGACGATCTTGCTGGGCATACCTGCTTGTCTTTGAGAGTTCACGCGTGACCTGGATCTATTCTACGCTCATTCCTCTCACGGGTGTGGAATACCGGACAAGGCGAAAGTAATTCTTAGTTTTGGGTTTACTCCCTATGCCTTCCGAGTAGTCCAGCGTGGCATAAGGTCATCTGTTTGATGTCGAACCAACGCGTCATTCTAAAGAGTCCCGACGCCTTCATCCGGTCAGTCCAAGGAACAGAATGTCAACCCCAAGGACCCAGCTTCAAAAACCGAACCTTGGGCACCCTCCGCCTCTCAATACTTCCGCGGAAAGTGCAGCAGTGATACTCTTTCTACGATACCATGTTCACAATTATTTATTCTCTCGACCCCGGGCCACCCGCCGAAGGGTGCGGTGCCGTCAAGTACAAAACTCGAATTAAAGGGTGACCCACCCGCCTTACAGCTGAAATCCGCTCGTCCGGTTCGCTGACTAATCGCCTGCGGTGATGGCTCAGGCGTGATGTTGGTGCAGTTGGTCCTTGCGATGATGGCGGTGGTAGGAGCGAAAAAACCGCGCATCGCAGTCCGCGCAGCGATAAGGGTTTTGAAACAACACATGGTGAAAGAACCAAGCTCTTAAGCCACTTCTTTTCGAACGGAAGAGTTGTTTGCCGCCGCAATGGGGACAACCAGCGAGTTGAGGCTGAGAAGAGGCTTTGTACATGGCAAAACCATCTGTTTGGGATAAGGAAGTCCGCGATGACGCCCCCGGAGGCACCGGAGCGACTGCCATCGCGGACTTAGCTCGCAGTCTCACTATCAAATGTAAGTTATGACTCGGCCTGACCGTCTGTCTGTTCAAAATTGCACATCGGGTAGGTATAGCTCATAATTTCGTGAGCGATAGGTGAAGTGCAGGGGCTAGGGACTGGGAGGAATCGGGATCCCCAAAGCGGCGCATCGGGCGATATGAGCTTGCTTCCAGCGGTCGGGAAGCCAGGCGTCGAGGTCGCGGGCTGGCCAGGTCGGGAGATTCACCAGCAGTGGCATGAAATAGAGATGTGGGTCCATGTCACGCCGGCAGCAGCTGCTGGTCAAGCTGGCCAGGATCGCTGCGGTCCTTCCGCCGCGAGGGTTGCCGACGAATAGAGTTTTTGCGATTGAGGACTACGCGCTTCATCTCTCGTTCGCTAACATTATTATCGATGGGCACCGCGCCGCCGGTCGTGAACACGGTCACCGCCTCCCATTGGCCGAGCGTATAGTTCACGGCGTCGGCCATGAAATGCTTGGGGCCGGGCGACTTCTTTGGCGAAGGGTTCTCTGGCAGGCCAACCCTCACGTATGGGAACAGCTACCGCGATTATGTCCACGACTGGGCTCATCATTGAGAAGGTGAAATGTTCAAGGTGCTTAACGCGGAGCATGGCCTCTCCGACCTGTTCATCAAGTTCGTGCTGGCAAGGAACATCCGAATCGAGGCTGACCTGATCAACCAGTTATTCAATTCGAGCGAGAAGCGGCTCGCCCGCACTCTTCTATTGTTGGCTCGTTACGGCAAAGAAAACCAACCTCAGGGAGTCCTTCCCGAGATCTCGCAAGAAACGCTGGCAGAGATGATCGGCACAACGCGTTCACGAGTCAATTTTTTCATGAACAAGTTCCGGAAATTGGGCTTCATCAAGTACAACGGCGGACTTCAAATCAACGCTTCTCTCTTGAGTGTGGTGCTGCACGAGTAGCCCCATCAAGTGCTTGTCTGGACACAAGCACCTGTTGTCGCCTTCTTAGGAGGGGGTAAAGTAGGGTTGCGGACGATGACAATTCCAAACGACAACCTTCGACTTGTCCTCATTTCCTTAAACGAACTAAAACAAGTCGCAATTCTTGCAGCGGCAAACGAGTTTGGTCCCGAGCTATTCAGTATGGGAATTATCAAAGGAAGACAGCAACTTGAGACTTTCTTGAAAATGGCCGGAATTGACGGCTACATAGTTTCCTATGGCGAACCTTTTGCCACCACTTTCAAGTCAACGGCTTTCGAACACACTGCCAAACAAATTGCCAATGATCTCGAAAAGGGGTTTCAGGCGAGAAGTGAGTTGCGAGCCAAGATGCGTAACGGAGAGACGCTAACCGACGAACAACAATCCCAATTGCGCTACTCTCCGAAGAGTTGGGGCGTCTACTCCAGCTCCACCCGAACCGATGAGGGGATAGAGCGTATTCGATCCTGGTTCAAAGCAAACAAGGTCGAATAGTCAGGAAGAAATTGCGGAAAAGTTCTTTCGAATTCCGTCAGAGTGCAATGCGCTCCGACTCGCGCTTCAAACGCGCGATGGCTGCTGCGGCACTAAAGCTCGAAAAACTTACGTCCTTCGAACCTTTGTTTCAGTAGGTGCTTTTTATTCTGACTGGTAAGTGACCAGTGGCAATCGCCGCTGTTTCCGCTGCAATTTCTGTGCATAACGACCATATGGGCATTCTGCTCTACCATCATCCAAAATTCCTCATCGGTCATGGCATAGTCTATTCGAACTATCGCTTTGCATTTCGGACAAGTAGCGTCGATTTCCATGGAGTCGATACACTAACACGAAAGTAGAGGAACACTCCGTTTCTGCCATTAATCACAATTGAAACATGGGGGCAATCCCCGGTTTCCGTTCGAGAGCCGGGCTGACGTTTTCCCGGGTTTCCACGAATCTGATGTAGGCTTGAGCGATGGACGCCGAGAAGCTCGGGGTGCTTCGCGAAGCGCTCGATGTGTACGATGTTGACCGCCGCGAAGAGTTGCTCGACGATCACGAGTCGGAGATCACGCGATTTCTGATGCGCCTGGGTGCATACGATGCGCCCTACGCACGCCACGACGGCCCCGAGGAAGAATACCGCGACTGGAACGGGGCCGTGGTTGGCCGCGGGCCGTCCGCTCGCCTGCGCGAGCCGATTCCGGCTGATCCGACACTGCCGGCCGAGGAGCTGGCACCGCTCGCGGAATGGGGCAGGTACGCCCGCCAATTGGTTATCAGGCACCCGGCGGCGCCGGCGGCCCTGTTAAAGCGAATCGTGCCGGGTGCTGATCCGCAGATGCTGCTCGACATCGCCCTCCATAAGAACGCGGATATCGATTTATTTGCGCTGCTGGCGCATGACGAGCGCAGCGATGCGCGATGGGCACCCGCGGCGAGTGTGCGGTGTCCACTTGCGATTCTCGAGCTGCTGGCCGGCGATCACGATCCCCGTGTGCGCCTCAAGGCGCAGGGGAATCGCAGCTTGCCACCGCGCATGCAGTGGCTGACCGATACGTTGGACGTGCGACGGATCTTCGCGAGTCATCCGTTAGCGCCCCCGGAGATGGCCGCCCAGCTGGCGGGTGATGCGGATGCTTTGGTGCGAACTCTCGTCGCGGGAAATCCTGCGACGCCCGCCTCCGTGCTGGCCGCTCTGGCGAACGATCCCGTCGTCGGGGTGAGGGAAGGTGTCGCGTCAAATCGGATCACTCCGGCATCAACACTCGCCGACCTGACGACGGATCCTGTCACCAGCGTCAGGATCCGCGTCGCCTGCAATCCCCACGCGACCGTCGAGATATGGACTGCGCTCGGGCTCGACAGTGATGCGAGCGTTCGCGCGGCAGTGGCTAGCTCGACTGCGCCGCCGGAGCTGAAAGCGCGACTGGCGCGACAATTACGGCGGCGTTAGCACCGGGCACGTCTCGGATTTCTTCCCACGCGCTCAGCGCATCTTGTCAAGGTGCCTCAGCACAGAGGTCCGCGAGGGGCGGTCGTCCCAGACAACAAGCGCGCCGCCATCGATCAATGTCGCAAGGACGACGTGGCGCTGTTTGCGCACTCGTTCGAGAAAATCAGGCCCGCCGCCCGGCTTGAATACGCCGAAAGCCCACGGCGCAGAAGGCCCGCCAGTCATAACGCCCCCCGGAGTACTGTAGATCACGTTCCCCCTGGATATTCTCCCGATCAGCAGTACGAGTCCGCTGTCGGCGATGTCGTGGTAGGCCTCGTACAATGAAATCGGGCCACGTTTGGTCTTCTGAACCGGCGCGATGGGGACAGGGCACTTGCGGTCAGAAAACCTATCCGCGAGTAACCGCCGCAGACTCGCGTGAGCGACCTTCAACCAGACGAGAGCATATATCACCCAGCTGAACATGGCTCCGCCGCCAACCAGTGCGATGAGAAGATTGGTGGAGTTGCTCATGAGAAATGCCATCTGACATATTTCCAATTTTCTGGCAAGCAAAAGGACTGACAATATGGATTTCAGTCTAGGAAGCGACGAGAGTTTCGTCAACGGTTTGGAAGGAAACGCTCAGGGAAATACGCTCGATCTGCCCTCATCACATGGCGATGCGTGGCCGGGCCGGCCTAGGCGTTTATTCCGTGTTAATGGGAGGAATCGGAGTATTTCACGGAGCATCCGTAGGGGCGGGTGGCGGGTGTGGCGACTTGTTTGCCGGCGAGGGATTGTTCGAGAGCGAGGCTGACGTAATTGGTTGCGCCGGGGACGTCACCCAGGTCGGTTGTGGGCTTGTCGTCAATGGCGCCGTTATAGATGACGGTGCCTTGCGCGTTGATGACGATCATGTGCGGGGAAGTTTTGGCGTCGTAGAGGTGGCCGATCTCGCCGGTTGGGTCGAGCAACGCGGCCGTGGGCGCGGCTTGCATTTTCGCCAGGTAGGCGTTTTCTTCGCCGGCGGTTACATAGCCCTGTTTGCCTGGGGCTGAAGAGATAATCGTGAGCCAGACGACGCCGCGAGCGGTCCACTGCTTTTGCAGCCGCTGCATATTGCCGCTGTTGTACTGCTTTCCGACGTAGGGGCAGCCCTTGTTGTGCCATTCGAGAACGACATATTTGCCGGAATAGTCGGAGAGATGAACGATTTTGCCGTTGCTTGCCGTAGCGGTGAAGTTTGGAGCGGTATCGCCAACCTTGGCGGCGCCAATCAACAGCAGAGCGGCGCAAGTGGCGAGGATGAGGAACATCGGACCGGGAATCGAGCGTTTCATGACTGTGGTGCCTCCTTCAATATTGTTGCTAATGGCTGCCAACTCCCGACGCGGATGCTCCAGCGGCGGCATGCTCTCCGACGGGCGCATCGATAACGTAGGCCCGATCTGCGGAGAGAACAAGCACACCGTTCAGGTGCTGGATCGGTTTAAGAAGCTGATCCGACTTGCGCAAGGTTAGCCGAAAGCCGGCAGCACGCGGCACGACCTTTTGCGGCGCGGAATTATCAATCTGGGATTCGGCCAAGGGGAAGAATGCCGCGCTTGCGATGTGGCTGCCGCCGCTGGCGATTAATTCGAAGGAGTCTTTTGTGTCGTCCACGCGAAAACTCCACCTCGCCGGGGCGGGGCGCGGCAGAGATTTGCGCGTGGCCGCAAACAAATCACGCGTTCGCGCTTCCGGCACAGGCGCCTCCGGGTTGACCGGGAGGGTCAAGGAGAGCTGCGCTTTGCCGGGGACACACAGCTCGCGGCAAACGAGAAGTTTTACTTCCCCCGCGATCTGTGCCGGTGTCTTTGTTGCGAGGCTGGCGTCCGCATGCATCGGCACGAGCAGCATCACGGCGTCTTGGTAACCAAAATCAACGATGCTGGAAGTTCCGAGACGGCGGGGAACAGGCCACTGGATTGGAGCGGCGGTTAGACCGTTTGGCAATTGCCAGGTGACGCGAGGCGGCTCGCCCGAATCGCCTGGATTGATCCAATAGATGTGCCAGCCTTTTTCGAGCTGGAAATGAAGGCCGAGAGAAAAGTCGTGCCCCGGAGTGACCCAGGAATTTTCAGCGAAAAGTTCCAGCGTGCCGTGCGGTATCGGTGCGGCGATTGCGGGTGCGGCCGGTGCGCAGAGGAGCAAAGCGAATGCAATGGTGAATCGCGCGGGGAAAACCGAGGCTGTGTCGCACCTTCTCATTCCGTTTTCATGTGCCAGCTAACGGAGCAGCTATTTATTGGACGGTCTGAAGCCGATCCTGGTTTCCCGGAAAGTGTATCGCAAAGGGAGAGAGCCGCAGTTAAACGCAGCTAAAAAGAACAGCGTAAGTTCCTTGCGGCTGCGCTACTCCTTAGATTTGTGGCGCTTGTTGCGTGCGGCCATCGGGAGATTCCTGTAGAGACGGGTATCGAGAGTTTTCCTAAAATCGAGTGTTATAGAAAGTGGAAGAGGAAGGAAGAAGTTGAAACCAAATCGAGCGGCTGCGCATTTCAATACGCAGGAAAGTTTCAAAACCAGGCTCGAGCGAAATTAGAGAGAGAGAGGAAGCAAATGTTTTACACAAAGCAAGCCACGAAAGTAATTGCATGCCTGCTGACACTGGCGCTTCTCCTGGGCTGTTTGCCGGACGGAGCGTTAGCACAGTCTACAGACCGGGTTCCTTCGCCGCAGGATCAGGCGCCGCCGCCGTCTTTTACGCCGGAACAGCTGGACAAGCTGGTCTCGCGAGTCGCGCTGTACCCCGATTCACTGCTGGCACAGGTTATGACTGCCGCGACGTATCCGAATGATATTCCCGACGCCGCCAAGTGGGCCGACGAGCATCACTATTTGAGCGGCCAGGCGCTGGCCAACGCGATCACTGCGGATCAACTGCCTTGGGATCCAAGCGTCCAAGCCATTCTGCCGTTCCCATCGGTTCTGGACACGATGGCTTCGGATATGAATTGGACTACCGACTTGGGGAACGCATTTCTGGCACAGCGTCAGGATGTAATGGACGCCGTACAGAGAGAGCGGCAGAAGGCCAAGGATTTCGGCTACCTGCGCACGAATGGGCAGATTGTTGTAAGCGGCGGACCGTACATTACGATCGAGCCTGTGAATCCGGAGTTCGTTGTGGTGCCCTATTATGATCCGGCAGTGGTTTTCTTTGCGCCTCGGCCCGGGTTTTTTATTGGCGGGGCTATCGGATTTGGATTTGGCGTAACGATTGGCGCGTGGTTTCATCCCTGGGGCTGGGGCTACCCCCACTACTTTGACTGGGGTGGACACGCCGTGTTCATTGCCGGCCGACCCTGGGGCCGGACCTGGGTAAACCGAGGCGTGTATGTACATGCCGGCTGGGGACCGGGAGTGCGGCGCTGGGATGCCGGTCGGCGCGCGGAAGGGCATGAATTGATTCGGCGTAGCGAAGCGGAACGGCGGAATATGCGCGAGGGTCACGCGCATGCGGAAGAACACCACCGGCCGCACTAAGGATGGATGTTAGCTGATTGTCACTTTAGAAACCGGCGCGCCCTTAAGTCAGAGGCTCGCCGGTTTTGTTTTTGGCAATGCGTAAACCGCGGACAGGCTGAAGCCTGTGCCACTTTCTCTACTTCGCGTGGGCGAAGTGCTGCTCACCGTTGAAAAGCCTGAGGCGAGATGCGACTACCTCTTTCACTCTGTCAACGGCGGGCGGCAGGATCTTGTATGGCACGACTTCATCGGGATTCTTGGCCAGGCCTTCTTCTACGCCGCGTCTCCAGGCGACGCGAAGTTCCGTATTGATGTGGATGATGTTGATTCCTGCGGGGATGGCCCGGACGAAATCTGCGTCTTCTGTACCGGAGCCGCCGTGAAGGGTCAGAAAGACTCCCGTGGCTTGCTTAATGGCGGCGATGCGATCGATTTGCAGGTGCTTTTTCGTTTCGCCCGCCACCATGCTTTTGAGCATGCCGTGCATGTTGCCGACTGCGGGAGCCAGGATGTCCACTCCTGTGCTTTCCACAAAATGTTTAGCCTCCTCGGGGGAAGAAAGGCCTTTAGCCAAGTCGGGAGCTTTGTCGTGAATTTCTGAGCCGGAACCAATGTCCCCGATTTCGCCTTCGACCAGCATCGCGGGGTTGATCGATTTGAGCGCTTCGACGGCTTGCTTTGTCTGGCGGATATTTTCCTCGAAGGGGAGCGCGGACAGATCAAAAACGATGGAATCAAAGCCGGCTTTTGCTGTCTCAACACCTTTCGCGAGAGAGTGCGTGTGATCGGCGTTGAGATAAATGGGGTAGTCAAACTCGTCGCGCAGAGCGCGGATAAAGGCTGCAATTTGGCGGGTGCCGACAAACTCGCGCTCGCCCTCGGATAGCCCGACCAGGACAGGAACATTCAGATCCCGGGCGGCGCTGAACACTGCCTTTACGAGAACGAGGTCGGAAATATTGAAGTGGCCAATGGCCCGTTTGTTTTGTTGAGCTTCTTGCAAGAGATTTCGTAATGATTTCATGTGAATCGTCTCCTCTTGGACGAGGTGAGCCTTTCCCGCATGCGTTCGATGCCAGCGACGGCCAAAAGGATCAGAGAAATTTGTGTCCTGAGACCTTCGAATAGATAGTGCTATGTTCAGAAACATTGCGGGAGCGTGCTTGTCAAAGTTTGCGGCGCGCCGTAGAGTGTAACGTTTGTTGCATGGTTGGGAGACCCTCAGGGCAATGGCTGGCAAAAAGAAGATGGCAAGTACGAAGGCAAGGCAAGTGGCGTCATCTCATGCGAGACCTCGCGCGACGTCGAAAGACGCACGTTTGACCGCCGGGAAGTGGTTCGAGAAGCTGGCGGCTGTGCAGGCGCGGCTGCGAGCGCCGGATGGATGCCCTTGGGACCGCGAACAGACACATGCCACTTTGCGAACTTATTTAATTGAGGAGGCCTACGAAGTTTTGGAGGCAATGGAAGGCGGGGACGATGCCAAGTTTGCAGAGGAGATGGGCGATCTGCTCCTGCAAATCGTGTTTCACTCGCAGATTGCGAAGGAAGAGGGGCGGTTCACCGTTTCGGATGTGATTCGCGAGGTACACGACAAGATGGTGCGGCGGCATCCGCATGTTTTTGGTGAGAAGCGGGCCAAGGATTCGGCGGAAGTCCTCAAGAACTGGGAGCAGATTAAGAAAGAAGAGCGGATTGCGGCAGGGAAGGAAAAGCCGGAGGGGGCTGAGAAAGAGAAAAAGCCCGCATCGTTATTGGACGGTGTTTCCAAGGCTTTGCCGGCGGCGTTAGAAGGGCTTCATTTGACGCGGCGGGCCTCCCGGATTGGTTTTGATTGGGATAACGTCGAAGGCGTTTTCGAGAAAATTAACGAGGAAACTGGCGAGTTGCGCGGGGCGATTGGCGCGAAGAATACTGCCAGGACGGAAGAGGAGATGGGGGATTTGCTGTTCGCCACGGTGAATTTGGCGCGGTTTTTGCATATTGATCCGGAGATTGCTCTCAAGAAGGCCAATGCGAAGTTTTCCTCGCGGTTTCGCCGAATGGAAGAGCTAGCGTTGCGCGGCGGGAAGGCGCTGGCGGATATTCCTCGCGGGCAGATGGAAGAGTTCTGGGAAACGGCGAAGCGGGCTGAGGGAGATGCCAAGACGATGGCTGCGAAAGGGCGTAAAGCTTGATGAGCGATGGGATCGTCGTACGAAAATGCTCTGGCATCGAGGAATTTCACCGGTGCGTTGCCTTGGAGAAGGAAATCTGGGGGGAAGAGGATTTGGAAGTCGAGCCGGTGACGCTATTTGTAGTGGCGTCGCACACTGGCGGGCAAGTCCTGGGCGCGTTCGACGGCGAGCGAATGGTGGGATTTACTCTAGCTGTGGCAGGATTTCGAGACGGCACCGTTTTTCTGCACTCGCACATGACCGGAGTGCTGGACGAGTATCGCGACCGGGGTGTTGGGCGGGCGCTGAAGCTTTTTCAGCGGGAAGAGGCGCTGGGGCGGGGAATTAGGCTGGTTCTTTGGACGTTTGATCCCCTCGAGACGCGCAATGGGTACTTCAATTTGAACCGGCTTGGCGCAATTGCCCGAAAATATCTTCCGAATCATTACGGATTGACGTCGAGTCCGCTGCACCTGGGGCTGCCGACCGACCGGCTATCGGCAGAGTGGCGGTTGGACTCCGCGCGCGTGGTGGCGGCAATCGAGGAACTGACTAAGGATCCCGAGGAGGCGGCCGCGAAGATCGAGCTGCCTTCCGAATTAGATGGCTGGAAGCAAAACGACAGGGCGCAGGTGGCGAAGGTACAAGCGCGCGTCGCCCAGGAGTTCGCTGCATGGTTTGCGCGCGGATATGCCGCGGTCGGCATCCGGAGGAGCGCTACCGGAGCCTCGTATTTGTTGGAGCCGTGGAGCGATTTTTAGTTTCGACGAGAAAGAGAAGCGATGCGCATAGAAGAAGTCACACTGCGGGAAATTCGGATGAAGCTGATTGCTCCGTTCCAGACGAGCAACGAGCGGATGGAAGAGCGGCACATCATTCTGGTGGAAGCGAAGACGGACGGAGTGGCTGGCTGGGGTGAATGCGTTGCAGGGGACGCACCGTTCTATAGTCCGGAAACTTCAGGCACGGCTTGGCTGATGCTGCGCGAGTTCGTCTGGCCGATGCTCAGGGGAAAAGAGTTTGCCGCGGCCGCCGATATTGCGGACTTGCTCGACCCGATCCGCGGGCACAACATGGCGAAAGCCGCTCTGGAATCCGCGATTTGGGACGCTGAGGCTAAGCAGAAGGGAGTGCCGCTGGCGAAGTTGCTTGGCGGGACACGCGAGGAAATTTCGAGCGGCGTTTCGATTGGGATTAAGGATTCCCTGGATGAACTGGCTGCGGCGGTGCGGAGGGAGCTTGCGGCGGGTTATCAGCGGATCAAAATCAAGATCAAGCCGGGAAAAGAATTGCCGCAAGTGAAGCGTTTGCGCGAAGAGTTTCCAGGCACGAAGTTGATGGTAGACGCCAACTCGGCTTACCGCATGGAGGATTGGCGCCTTCTGAAGCAGCTGGAAGGTTTCTATCTGATGATGATCGAGCAGCCGCTAGGCTGGGACGATTTGTTCTCGCATGTAGAGCTGCAGAAAATGCTGGAGACGCCGATTTGCCTTGACGAATGCATTCATACGGAGGAACAGGCGCGGGCGGCGATTACTTTGGGCGCGTGCAAGATTATCAACATCAAGATGGGGCGCGTTGGCGGGCATACGATGGCGCGGCGCATCCACGATCTTTGCCAGAATGCTGGCATGCCGGTGTGGTGCGGCGGAATGCTGGAGGCGGGAATCGGCCGGGCGCACAACATTGCTCTTTCGACGCTGCCCAATTTCACGTTGCCCGGCGACGTGACCGCAAGCAAACGCTACTGGCATGAAGACATTATCGAGCCGGAAGTGACCGTCTCCTCGCAAGGCACGATTCGCGTGCCGACGGGGCCAGGCATCGGCTTCGAGCCGCGGCTTGATCTGATTGACAAACTGACTGTGCGAAAAGAACGGTTGGTCTGATCATGACACCTAAACCGACGAATCCAGGTGGAAAGATGCCGCTGCGCTGGGGTGGGGAAGCCGCGCGCATCGCGGTGATTCCTGGCGACGGCATCGGCAAGGAAGTAACGCCTGAGGCGGTTAAGGTGATTCGGGCGGCCACAGCAAAAGCGAAACGGCCTCTAGAATTCGTAGAGCTTGATTGGGGAGCAGATAAGTATCTGAAAGAGGGCGTGACTCTACCCTCGGGTGCTGTTGAGATGCTGCGCGACGAGTTCGACGCCATTCTTTTTGGCGCACTCGGAGACCCGCGGGTTCCTTCCAACCAGCACGCCGCCGACATTCTGCTGGGGCTGCGATTCAAGCTGGACCTTTATGTAAATGCCCGGCCCGTCGAGTTGCTCCAGGACCGCCTGACCCCGCTCCGGGATCGAAAAGAGAAGGACATCCGCTTTATGGTTTTTCGGGAGAATACCGAGGGCCTGTACGTCGGCATGGGCGGGTTCTTTAAAAAGGGAACTGCGGACGAGATTGCTGTCCAGGAAGACGTAAATTCCCGTAAAGGCGTCGAACGCATTATCCGCTACGCCTACGACTACGCCCGCCAGAACGGCTTGAACCGCGTGTGTATGAGCGATAAGTCCAACGCCATGACCTATGCGCACGACCTCTGGCAGCGAGTCTTTAAAGAATTGAAGCAGGAGTATCCCAAGATTGAGTCACGGCACCTTTATATTGATACGCTTGCGATGGAAGTTGTTCGCGACCCGTCACAGTTCGAGGTCATCGTGACCTGCAACCTTTTCGGCGACATTGTGAGCGATCTTGGCGCACAACTGGCCGGCGGGCTGGGGCTTGCGCCCTCGGGCAACATTCACCCCGGACGAACCTCTCTGTTTGAGCCGGTCCATGGCTCCGCGCCGAACATCGCTGGAAAGGGAATCGCCAACCCCTTTGGCTCTGTGCTGGCATCCGCCATGATGCTTGATTTTCTCGACTGGAAACCTGAAGCTCAAGTGTTACGCGAAGGCGTGCGATCCGCATTGAAGGAAAGCTTTGTAACCCCTGACCTCGGCGGAATGAAACAAACAGTTGAAGTCGGTGACTGGCTGGCAAAGTACGCCGAGAAAAGCCTCTAAAACTAAATCGAAAGTAAAAGTTTAAATATTTTCTTGCGTCGAATAGCGCCTCCGGCCTTCTCTCTGCCCGCCCAAGCTCATGAAAGTAATTAGCATCCCGAGCAAAAATCCGCCAACGTGTGCCCAGACGGCAACGCCTCCGGTAGCAGCCATGCCTACAGAGTTGATGCCGGCCATGAATTGCAGCAGAAACCAGACTCCCAAAATGATAAACGCGGGCAGCGGCAGCAGGAAAATAAGTACAAGTGTGAGCACCTGCGCTCGGGGGTAGAGCACGATATAGGCTCCCATCACCCCCGAAATGGCCCCGCTGGCTCCGAGCGCCCGTATGGAGGAGTGATAGTTGAACGCTATATGCAGAAGCCCTGCCCCGATTCCGCAGACGAAATAAAAGAGCAGGTAGCCAAAATGACCGAAGTAATCCTCGACATTGTCTCCGAAGATCCAAAGAAAGAGCATGTTCCCGGCTATGTGCAAGAGACCGGCATGCAAAAACATGCTCGTCACAATGGGTAGAAACGCGGTTTCAAATCCAGTATGGCCGTGGAGGAACGCCGGAATGCGCGCCGGTATGGCGGCGTTGGCCGTCTCGAAGACCTTGTATTGATATGGCGTTAGGGTCAGCTCATAAAGAAACACGATTACGTTGGTCAAAATAAGAAGCGTGTTGACGACGGGATAGGTCCGGCGCGGGTTCAGGTCTTTGAGAGGGATGAACATTCGCTAAGGTGGTTCCGTCCAGTCTCCGGAAGTAACAAGTAAGATGAATTGCTTCGCGTAAAGGCTTCTAAGAACGTTTCTTGAATATCGAAGCTGCCGCCGCGCGTTCCAGTTGCACCGGAGAGTAGCGCGCTCGATTGCGCCGCCCCGCACCCTGTAGCTTGCGAATCTTCTGCAGATTGGCGATCCCGCCCCGCGCCCCCAGAGTCTCACAATTCAATCCGGCCGCAGCGCAGGAGAAGTCCAGTATTCGCTGCATGTCCCACCCTTGCAGGATTCCGTACGAGAAGCCGGCATGAAACAAGTCGCCAGCTCCCGTCGTGTCCGCCACCCGGACCTTATACGACGGAGCATACCAGAAACAGTTGCCGTCCCAAGAGAGGGCGCCGTCCACACCGAGCGTTGCACAAATGGCGCGAAAACCATACTTTCGCTGCAGTTGAGGCAATGCTTTAAGCAGGTCCTGCTCGCCGGCGCTGGCGTCGACCGGAAATTCCTTCGACGTGACGGGGTAATCGACAAACGGCAGAAGCCGCAACAGCCCAGGAGCGACGTGATCCAGGTCGGCAACCACCGGGATCCTCGATGCGCGGGCCCATGACGCGGCGATGCTGGTCGTTGCGGGGTCGTGGCCATCCACATGGAGGAGTCGCGCTGATGTGATCCAGCCTCTCTGTACGAAAGAGGGCGGCACGGTCAGCCGGGGTTCGCGAATCCAGGCGATGGTGCGTTCCCCAGACTTGGTGTCCACCAGGATAAAGGACATTTGGCTCATGCAGCGCGGCACGGCGACCAGATCGGCGTGAACGCCCTCGCGCCGCAGTTCTTTGCGGTGCAGTTCGGCGGCGGAGTCGTCGCCAACGCAACCTACATAATGCGTTCGCAGTCCCCAGCGTTGACAGGCAATCATTGTCGTAGCCACCTGCCCGCCGGGCATGATCTCGGCACTGAGGAGTTCCGCCTTGGATCCGAGAGCGGGGAAGTGCGGGAGGCGGAGAACGGTGTCCGTGGCATTTTCCCCGATGCCCAGAATGTCGAATCGTAGTTTGCGCATGGAGTCGTCGTGCAGAGTAACGGAAGAGGAGAAAAATGCAAAGCAAGTTAAGACGAAACAGCGTCCGATAATGTGATGTGCGGCGAAGTGCTGGTTAACAGAATCCGGCGCATATCATTCTCACGCTTAAAATGCGGGCATGGAGTGCGGCAGCTTGCCGCCGCCTTTCTTTAGAGTTAGCTGGCGAGCGCTATTTCAACGCAACAGGGCATGGTCCGGGTCGTTCTAAATGCGAGAGCGGCAGCAAGCTGCCGCGCTCCATATGCTGCAAATTTTTCGCAAAGCGCCACGTAGACATTGCGCCCTACGAGCGTGTGTGGTAATAAATTTAACTCTGCGTGTGCGTGCGAAACGGACGTACTCTCTGCATCGTTCGGAAAAGCGTCGGCGCGCCGACAGCTCATGCCTGCCAGGGAAACGGAAGCCATCATCTTGAAGACTTTTTCGCTGGGTGAGGCCGATCGCCTGGTGAGTTTTTTCGGCCGCACCTCGGGACGAATGCGGGGTGTCGCTTCCGGCGCGCGACGCATCAAGAACCGCTACGGCTCAACGCTGGAAATTCTGTCGCATGTCCAGCTCTGGTACATCGAGAAGGAAACGCGCGACTTGGTTCGAATCCAGCAGTGTGAGTTGCTGGAATCCTTTCACAAGTCGCAGAGCGACTATCAGCTAAGCACCGGTCTGGCGGTCGTCAGCGAAGTCTCGGAGCAAGTGCTGCCGGAACGTGAAACTGCCGACTCCATGTTCCGCCTGTTGCTGCTTACTGTGCGCGAGATTGAACGCACCGGAGACTGGCAATTGCCGCTGAGCTACTTCGCATTCTGGACTGTGCGGCTCGGGGGCTATCTGCCGCAGTTCGACCGCTGCGCCGCCTCAGGCGAAGCCTTTGAATCTCAGGCGGCCTATCATGCGCCGTGGGAGCCAGGATTGTTTTGCGTGAAGTGCCGCCGAGGGGGAATGAAACCCTTGCATCTGGAAGGGCGAAAATTGGCGGAGCGGTTTGCTGGAGAGAAGCTGGATAAGATGGAGTTCCTTCCGGCGATGAAACAGCCCGCCGCAGAGTTGCGCGAGGCCGCGCTGAATTGGATCGAGCATCACACCGAAAAACAATTGACGACGCGTAGGCTTTTGGAGACGACTTGACAGCTAAAGTAAAACTTGAGAAAAAATCTATCGGGCTCACCTTCCAGGATCTGGTTCTGAAACTCTCTCATTTTTGGGTGAAGCAGGGTTGCATCCTGCAGCAACCTTATGACGTGGAAGTTGGCGCAGGCACGATGCACCCGGAAACTTTTTTGCGCGTGCTCGGCCCTCAGCCGTATCGCGTTGCCTACGTTCAACCCAGCCGTCGGCCCGCCGACGGGCGCTATGGCGAAAACCCCAATCGTCTTTACAAGCACACGCAGTTTCAAGTCATCCTGAAACCATCTCCCTTGGATGTGCAGGACGTCTATCTTCAGAGTCTCGCCGCTATTGGCATCGTTTTGAAGGAGCACGATATCCGCTTTGAAGAAGACAACTGGGAATCGCCGACTCTCGGGGCCTGGGGCATTGGCTGGCAGATTTTGCTCGACGGTCAGGAAATCACCCAGTTCACTTACTTTCAGCAGAGTGGCGGCATAGACCTCGATCCGATCTCCGTCGAACTTACTTACGGCTTGGAGCGCATCTGCGCTTTCCTGCAGGACGTGGAGAGTGTTTACGACATGCAGTGGTCCGCGGATAAGAAATACGGCGACATTCGTCTGGCGGAAGAGCAGCAATTCTCCGAATACAGTTTCAATCGTAGCGATTCTATCGCGATTCGCGCCGAATTCGAATCCCATGAAAAGCAGGCCCGGGAGCTCGTCAAGGGTTTTGCCGAGGCGAAAGGGAAGGAGCGCGAGCGCTATCCAATTCTTCCCGCCTACGATCACTGCCTGAAGTGTTCGCACCTTTTTAATTTAATGGACGCGCGCGGCGTTATTTCGACCACGGAGCGCGCCGCGCTCATGGCTCGCGTTCGAACCGTCGCTTGCCAGACGGCTGCCGCCTATCTCGAACAAATTGGCGGTCCGGCGCTGCGCCGCGAGGTGCGCGGATGAGTCCGGCGAAGCAAAAGGTGCTTGAGAAGAAGCTGGATAAGAAAGTGGAAGTATTGCTTGAAGTAGGGAGCGAAGAAATTCCGGCCGGTATGTTACCAAAGGCCGAAGAGGAATTGCGCGCGAATCTTCAAAAACTTCTCGCGGCAGAAAATCTTTCGGACGGCGTGACCGTGGAAACGTTTAGTGCGCCACGGCGGCTCGTCGCCTGGCTGCGCGGCGTTCGTGAAGAACAAGCCGACGTCGTCAACGAGGTAACCGGTCCGCCGAAGAGCGTGGCGTACGATGCTGTCGGCAAGCCGACACGCGCGGCGCTGAGTTTTGCCGAAAAGCAGGGATTGCCGCTCGCCGACATATATACCGTCAAGACGCCCAAAGGCGAGTACCTCGCTGCGAAGCAACTGAAGCGTGGGCGTACGGCGGAGCAAATTCTTCAGGAGATTCTGCCGCGTGTCATTCACGATCTGACCTGGCCGCGCTCGATGACCTGGACCGGCATTGACGGGGCCCGCTTCATCCGGCCGATCCGATGGATCGTCGCCGTGGCCAATGGCAAGCCGCTGAAGTTTTCCTTTGCGGGAGTCAGCGCGAGCGACACCACGATCGGCCATCGCTTTATCGGCAAAGGGCCGCTCCGCGTGAAGGACTTCGCGGATTATGAAAAAAAATTGGCGGCCAATGGAGTGATCGTTCGCCCTTCGAGGCGCCAGGAGAAGATCGCGAAAGAATTGGCGACCTATTCGAAACGCGCCGGGTACCGAGTCCACGAAGATGCGGAACTGCTCAAGCTGGTCACCTACTTGAACGAATGCCCTAGCGTTCTGGAAGGTGATTTCGACCCGGCGTTCTTGTCATTGCCCGATGAAATCCTGATCACCGTCATGCGCGGGCACCAGAAATATTTTGCTGTCGAGAAACGGAGTGGGGAAGTTGCGCCGCATTTTCTGGCGGTCATCAACCTTCCGAAGGATTTAAAAGGGTTGATCCGCGCGGGGCACGAACGAGTCTTGCGGGCGCGCCTTAAGGACGCGCAATTTTTTTGGGAGACCGACCAGAAATGTCGGCTCGCCGACTATTTGCCCAAGCTCGAACGCGTCACGTACGAGTCGCGGCTTGGCAGCTACGGGGACAAAGTCGAACGCGTGCGCGCCATCGCGCGATGGCTCACCGAGCAATGGTTCAGCAGCGGCATCTTGCAGGCTCATGTGGCCGAAGCCGACCGCGCCGCCGAACTCTGCAAATGCGACCTCGCTACGGAGATGGTCCGCGAGTTTACGGAGTTGCAGGGAATCGTCGGCGGGCTCTACGCACGAGCACAGGGCGAACCAGATGACGTGGCCGACGCGATTTACGATCACTACCGGCCGGTGGGCCTCGAAGATCCGATCCCAAGAAACCTGACAGGCTGCGCCGTCGCTCTGGCGGACAAACTGGATTCTATTGTTGGTTGCTTCGCGGTCGGATTGGTGCCGACCGGTTCGAGCGATCCGTATGCGCTGCGCCGGGCGGCGCTCGGCATTGTGAAGATCATTCTGGAAAGGAAGCTACCGGTCTCGTTGTCGCTCGCGATTGGAGCGGCTGCAAAAGCTTTGCATGCGAACCCTCCCAGAAAAGGAGTAACCGCGGCGCAAGAGACACAAGTCCTGGAGTTCCTGCTTGATCGCGCAAAGTTCGTTCTTCGCGAGCGAGAGAAGTTTGGCTACGACGAAGTTAACGCTGTCTTCCGAGTTGGTGCCGAGGATCTGGTGGACGCGCACAAGCGCCTCGTCGCCCTGAAAGCGATTCGCAAGTCCAAGAACTTTGAGCCGCTCGCCGTGTCCTTCAAGCGCATCCGTAATATTCTTGAGAAGGCCAACCTCAAGAAAGAAGAGGCGCACGCCATTCAGCCGGACCTTTTTGAAAGTCCTGCCGAGCGCGATTTGTTTTCAGCCGTTCGCACTGCGGCGGCAAAGGTCCAGGCGGAGAAGCGAGCAGGGAGATACCAAGAAGCTTTGGAAGCGATTGCCGGGTTGCGCAAAGCGGTGGACGACTTCTTCGAACAGGTAATGGTGATGGCGGAGAACGAAGCAGTGCGAAAAAATCGGCTGGCGTTGCTCTCGGAAATCCTGCGCGAGTTCACGACGATCGCGGATTTCTCGGAACTAGGTGGAGAAGAGCGGCGATAGGAGACGATAAAGCTTTACTTTAAGTTTGTAATTCGACTAAGCGTCGGCGTGCCGACAATTAGCTACCAGAATTTCTACTGCTGGGGACAGCGTGCTGTTTAAGAAATCACCCCAGCAAATTCAAGACGAGGCGAACCGTGAAAAAATGGGTCTATTTTTTTGGCGCAGGTAAAGCGGAAGGGGATGGCGCAAACAAGCCACTGCTCGGCGGCAAGGGCGCAGGTCTGGCGGAGATGAGCCGCATCGGCCTTCCCGTACCCCCCGGCTTCACCATCACCACTGAGGTCTGTACGTACTTCTACGGAAACAAAAAAACGTATCCAAAATCTCTCGAGGCGGAAGTAAAGGGCACCATGGCCAAAGTCGAGAAGATCATGGGTACGAAGTTTGGCGCCAAGTCCGGCATGCCTCTGCTCGTCTCCGTGCGTTCAGGCGCGCGCGATTCCATGCCGGGCATGATGGACACGATTCTGAACCTAGGCCTCAACGACGAAACGGTCTTGACTCTGGAAAAGGCCACGCAGAACGAGCGCTTTGCTTGGGACTGCTACCGCCGCTTTATTCAGATGTATGGCGACGTGGTCATGGGAGTTCAGAAACGCCCGAATGAAGACCACGAGCCATTTGAAGTCGTAATTCACGAGCTCAAGCAGGAACGCCATCACTCGGATATTGAAGATACGAAGTTGGAAGTCAAAGACCTCCAGGAGCTCGTCGTTCGCTTCAAGAAGCTCATCAAGGATCGCGCGGGTGCTGAGTTTCCGCAAGATGCGTGGAAGCAGCTTTGGGGCGCCGTCGGCGCCGTGTTTGGTTCGTGGATGAATGATCGCGCCATTGTCTACCGCCGCAAGTACAACATCCCTTCCGAATGGGGCACCGCCGTCAATGTGCAAGCGATGGTCTACGGCAACACGGGGGACAACTCCGGCTCGGGCGTGGCGTTCACTCGCGATCCGGCCACTGGCGAAAAGGTGTTCTATGGAGAATTTCTTATCAACGCGCAAGGCGAAGATGTCGTCGCCGGCGTGCGCACACCAGAACCCGTAGCACAGCTCAAGAATCACCTCCCGAAGGCATTTCAGGAACTTGAGAAGATCCGGCTAACCCTCGAGAAACACTTTAAGGACGTGCAGGACTTCGAGTTCACCATCCAGGACGGCAAAGTCTTCATGCTGCAAACACGCAGCGGCAAGCGAACCGGCCTAGCTGCGGTCCGCTTTGCCGTGGAGATGGAAAAGGAAAAGCTGATTGATTGGAAGACCGCCATTCGGCGCGTGCCCGCGGATCAGCTGGACCAGGTCCTCGCGCCCATATTCGATCGCAAAGCCGTCGCGGCTGCCAAGGTGATTGCAAAAGGTCTGCCGGCCGGTCCTGGAGCCGCCTCCGGCCGCATGTACTTGAACGCGGAACGTGCCGTCGCAGCCGCCGAGAAGGGCGAGAAGGTTTTGCTCGTCCGCAATGAGACTTCGCCAGAAGACTTGCGCGGCATGATTGCTGCGGAAGGGATTCTCACGGCAAAGGGTGGCGTCAGTTCACACGCCGCGCTCGTTGCCAGGCAGATGGGCAAGGTCTGTGTTTGCGGCGCAGCTGCTCTGCAAATCGATTACGCCGCGAAGACCATGACCGTGGATGGTACGACCTACAAGGAAGGCGACTATCTCTCCATCAATGGCACGGCAGGGGAGGTTTACCCAGGCCAAATCCCGACAGCCGCTTCCGAAATTGTTCAAGTGTTGATTGAGAAGTCTCTCGATGGGGGCAAAAGCCAGACCTATCAGAACTACAAGAAGCTCATGGATTGGTGTGCCAAAGCCACCCGCATGTCCGTGCGCACCAATGCCGACACGCCCGAACAGACAGCCCATGCCGTTGCGTTTGGCGCGCAGGGCATCGGCCTCTGCCGCACGGAGCACATGTTCTTTGAAGGTGATCGCATTGACGCCATGCGCGAAATGATTCTGGCGGACACGCTCGAACATCGAAAAGCAGCGCTAGCCAAAATCCTGCCATATCAAAGGCAAGACTTCGCCGGCATCTTCAAGGAATTGAAGGGTATGCCAGCCACCATTCGCTTCCTCGACCCGCCGCTGCATGAATTTCTGCCGCACGAAGGTGCTGAGCAAGGTGAGCTTGCCAGGAAGATGGGAGTGCCCGCGGACAAAATCAAGCAACGCGTTCGGGAACTCCACGAATTCAACCCAATGCTAGGATTCCGCGGCTGCCGCCTGGGCATCGTGTATCCGGAAATCTCCGAAATGCAGTCTCGCGCGGTGTTTGAGGCTGCGGCGGATGTTCAGAAATCGGGGATTAAAGTAAATCCTGAGATCATGATTCCGCTGGTCGGCTTCAAGAAAGAGCTCGACCTGCAAGTCGAGGTCGTGCATCGCATTGCCGCCGAAGTGATGAAAGAGAAAGGAGTAAAGCTGAGCTATCTCGTCGGCACGATGATTGAAGTGCCGCGCGGAGCTCTCACCGCTGACGAAATCGCACTGACGGCGGAGTTCTTCAGCTTTGGCACCAACGACCTGACCCAGACTTGTCTTGGGATGAGTCGCGACGATTCGGGTTCCTTCCTTGGCCCGTACCAGGAATTGGAAATCGTCAAGAAGAACCCGTTTGCGACGATTGATCAGTCGGGAGTCGGCCAACTCATCCAAACTGCTGTGGAGAAAGGGAACAAAACGCGTCCGGGAATCAAGCTGGGGATTTGCGGTGAACACGGCGGCGATCCGGACAGCGTCAAATTCTGCCATCGGACCGGGTTGACGTATGTGAGTTGCTCTCCCTTCCGCGTTCCCGTCGCACGTTTGGCTGCGGCGCAGGCAGCGGTGGAAGAAGAGTCTCAAAAGACGTCGAAACGTAAGTAGGCCTGGAAGACAGCTGCCTGCCTCTAGTAAGACTTTAAGAGGGTTAGGCGGAAGAACTGGGATTGTATTAAGCCAGTCGGCTAAATTCAGGTATTGCTTTAGATATACAAGAGAAGCCGCCGACGTGCAGGATCTCAAGTGTTTCCTGCGTGTTCGGTGGCTTCTTTGTTTTTCTAGGTGGGCATCTTAAAGAAAAAATAGAGTCCGATAAAGAAGAAGGTGATGTCGGTGGACCATGCAGCCAGAAACGGTGGCAACTGGCCGACGCCACCCATGGCTTCCAGTAGACGGGCCGCCATCCAGTAGACAATGCCGATGGCAACGCCTATGGCCACTCCCCCGACGGCCCCGCGGGTGCCCACCAGCAGGCTGAACGGGATTGCCAATAGCATGATGACCGGGGCAATCAAGGGGAAAGCCAGTTTGACGTGCCACTGGACGGTCAGGTTGGCGACATCGAATCCCGCTTCGTGCAGGCCTTCGATATAGCGGCGAAGGGCGGCAAGATTCATTTGAGAGGCTTGACGGACCTCGCGGTTGAAATAGCTGGGAGGCTCTGAAAGCTCCGGCAGAGAAGTTGCCAGAAAACGATCATAGCGGGTGATGGCTCCGTCGGCGAAATCGCGCACCCAGCCACCCTCGAGAACCCACAAATTCTGGCTTTGGGACCAAGTGGCGCGGGTTGCGAAGATGCGGCGGCGCATCTGGAAGGTAATCGGATCGATTTCGACGACGCTGAGGCCGCCGAAGAGGCTTTGAGCCGGGTCGAAGAGGTCGTAATTGTATATTTTATAGTTTTCCCCAAAGATCCAGCGCTGCGGACGGGCATAGGTTTGGGCTGGACGCCCTTTGATAACGTTGCGCAAAGCGTCCTGACGCTGATTCGCATAGGGCAAATACGTCTCGTCCAGAAGGATCATCGCGCTGGCCAAGGTAAGCCCGGCAATGAGAAGTGGCAGAGACAGACGGTAAAGGCTGATTCCGCTAGCTTTACAGGCCACGACCTCATTGTTCTTGCTCATCACTCCGAGCGTAACCAGAACAGCCACAAGGGCCCCAAGGGGAGCCAGGTTATAGACGAGGAAGGGCGTTAGGTAACGGAAGTAATCCACGACGATGAGGAAAGGGACGCGGTGCCGAGCGATGTCGTCGAGGAGCTCGAAAAAGGTGAAGGCCTCGAAAAGGAAAATAAACGCGGCCATAAGAATCGTGAAATGAAAAAAGAAGCGGCGGAGGATATAGAGATCCATCAGGCGGGGGAAGCTGCCGCTGGATGGCACGGTTTGCGCACTGCCATTGCCGTTGTTGGTGTCCGCGCCATTGGGCACCACGGACGCAGCCGCAGCGGCGCGGGCACGGGCCTTTCTGCGGCGTAAGAGCCTGGCCCAGGTACGAAAGCGGGCTGTGGGGTTGAGCCAGAGGCTCTCGCCCCGAAACTGCTCCATTCTGGGCAGTAGGGTCGCACCAAGAATGGCGAGCAGGATGTTTGCGCCCCAGATACCGCCCGCCGGGGAGAGCGTACCTTGGCGAGCCATGCCGGTTCCGATAACCGTAAGAAGATAATAGGAAGCAATGATGATGACAGCGAGGAGCGAGCCGGCCGCCCTCCCGCCGCGACGTGGTTGCGTGCCCAATGGCACGGCGACGAGTGCGAAGACCAGGCAGGCGACGGGGAACGCAAGCCGGTGATGTAGTTCAACTCGTGCCTCACGCCAACTAGCGCCCTTGGCGGAGAGGAGGTCGCGAAAGGATCGTTCGGAATTGCTTAGCTCCCTGGGCTCGGAGGGTACCAGCCCGTTTACCTCAATCGGCCAATCGCTCTGCCCAAAAGCGGTTACGGAATAGTGGTCGGGATCCTCGCGGGAGAACTCGTGTGTAGTTCCACCTCGCAGGTGAAGCTCCAGCTTGCCCTCTTTGGGTTCGGCAATTACAATCGCATTCTCCGCCAGGGTGAGTTGCGAGCCGTTCTCTCCACCGGCTTCCGCGAGAAATACGCCGTGCCATTGGGTACCGCTGGCAGAAACGTCGTTGACGTAGAGGACCAGTTTAGGGAAACGCTCGTCAAAGACGCGGGGTTGGACTGCAAAAGAGACTTGGGAGGTGAGAAGGTCGGTTTCCAGAGTGCGGTATTTGTGGACTGCCAGAGGGCCGAGCCACAGGGTCATGCAAAGGGTGAGTGCGGCACCGGCGAGGGCAAGTACTCCCACGGGCAGGAGGATACGACGGCGGCCGATGCCCAGGGCGGTGAGGGCGATAATTTCACTGTCAGCGGACATGCGGCCGAGACCAAGGAGAACGCCAATCAGGACGGCCATGGGAAGGGTAAAAGTGAGCACGCCGGGGAAAATGCAAAGGAAAAGATCGACGATCTGGCTGCCAGAACCGGTGTGCCGGACAAACAACTCCATCAGGCGCACAAGCTGGGGAACGAAGAAAACGAACGTGAAAACGGCAAGTCCGAGGAGTGCGTGACGAAAAACTTCACGAACTATATAGCGATCGAGGATGCGCATGGCGCGAACGGTGAGTGTAACACGGCCTCGCGGCGGCTACAGGAAAGAGGACAGCGATGAACCGCGTGCACGTGGTGATGCTGTGGCACATGCACCAGCCGCAGTACCGCGATCCGGAGACAGAGCGGTACGTGCTGCCCTGGACGCGGCTTCACGCTCTCAAGGACTATTGGGGAATGGTGGCGATGCTCAAGGAGTTTCCAGAATTTCATGCCACCTTCAACGTGGTGCCTTCTCTGGGAATGCAGCTTGAAGAGTATGCCAGCGGGAATTTTAACGAGCCGTGGTTCGACCTGGCTTTCAAGCCGGCGGACAAACTGACGCGGGAAGACAAAGCGGAGATTCTGGCGCGGGCGTTCCAGGTAAATTACGATCGACTGATATCACGCTGGCCGCGGTTTGTGGAGCTGTATGAATGGGCGCAGCCGGCAGGGGGCGCGCAGGCGCAGGTGTCATTCACTGAGAGGGACTGGCGGGACGTGCAGCTTCTGTCGCAGTTGGCATGGATGGAAGAAACGTGGTTTGAAAAAGATACCGTCGTGAGCCGGCTGGCAAACAAGGGCAAAGAGTTCACAGAGAAAGATAAGGCGGCGCTGAAAGCAAAGCAGTTGGAGCTGCTTGGATTGGTTTTGCCGGAATACCGCAAAGTAGCAGAGACAGGGCAAATTGAGCTGAGCACTACGCCGTTTTATCATCCCATTCTTCCGTTGATTTGCGATTCCGATGTTGCGCGCGTGGCTAATCCCGCCACCCCGCTCCCGCGGCGGGCTTACCGACATCCGGAAGATGCGCGCGAACAGTTGCAGCGCGCGCGCGCCTATCATGAACGGGTTTTCGGAACAAAGCCGATGGGAGTTTGGCCATCGGAGGGATCGGTTTCCGATCAAGCCATGACCATTGCCGCCGAAGAAGGTTTTCAGTGGTTTGGCACGGATGAAGGTGTCCTCGGAAGAACTCTGAACGCAGGTTTCTTTCGCGATTCGCGAGGGCTGCCAGCGAATGCCGAACGGTTGTACAAGCCATTGAGGGTGCAACTGGGCGGAAAGTCCATTACAGGGCTCTTCCGCGATCACCATCTTTCGGATTTGATCGGGTTCGTCTATAGCCGCATGAATGGTAAAGACGCCGCGGCGGATCTGCATGGCAGATTACGCGATATCGGTGAGCGCGTGCAGACCGGACAGCCGCTAACGGTTTGTTTATTCCTGGACGGGGAAAACGCATGGGAATATTACCCAGGAAATGGGCGTGAATTTCTTCGGGAATTCTACGGGCGAATTCAGGCGGACCAGGATTTTCGCGCGCTAACGGCCAGCGAGGCGATTGCCGCCGCCGGAGATGTGCCCACCAATGCCGGGATTTTTCCAGCTTCGTGGATTAACGCAAATTTCGACGTGTGGATCGGGCATGGAGAAGACGTGGCGGCGTGGGAGTTGCTCTGGGATGCACGCGAAGCCTATAGCTTGGCTTTGCAGGCCCGAAAGAAAGGCGTGGAAGGCGCCCCGGCCGAAACGGCCCTGAAACTGGCGCTGGAATCGTTGCTGGCTGCCGAAGGAAGCGACTGGTGCTGGTGGTTTGGGCCGGAACACAGCACCGCGAACGATGCCGAGTTCGACGCCCTTTATCGCAAGCACTTGACGGCGGTTTACCTGGCGTTGGGGCAGATGGCTCCTCAGGAACTGGCGAAGCCCATCAAACGAAAGCCGGAGCACGCTTTGCAGCTTGCGCCAACGAGCCTTCTGAAGATTGCAGTGGATGGGAGAGATACGTCGTACTTCGAGTGGCTGGGAGCAGGGCTTTACTCTCCTGAGCGACGCGGCGGGGCGATGCACGGGCGGACCTTCTTTCTGCACGAGCTGCGTTATGGATTTGAGGAGGACCGGTTTTGCGTGCGAGTGGATCCGTTTCTTGATCTGCTCGGAGAACTGGAGGATTCGGATTTTCGAGTCACGATTGGCGCGGCCGAGGAGATCACGATTGTCATCAAGCTGGAGCGCGGGCGCATGAAAGAGTTCGCGGTGGAAAAAGGCTGCGTGTGCCTGCTCAACCCGAAGACCGTTGCGGACGCTTCGTTTGACCGGATACTGGAAGTCGCCATCCGGCGCAGTGAGATGAACCTGAAGGGGCAAACAAAGCTAAGGATTGGCGTGGCGCTTTGGCATGGCGGATTGCCAGTAGATGTGTTGCCTGCCGAGGGATTTTTGGACGTCAACCTGGGCGAAGAAAATTCGGCGTGGGCCTTGGAAGGCAGTAGTTAAACACCTGGAAGTTGCCGCCGGGGGCTGAATCGCGCCAACTCCAAAACGCAAAAACTGATGTCTTAAAAGATGCTGGCCCCACCTTCTCCTTGACAGTCTAGGAGACTAGGGGTACATTCCTAGTTCGTCTAGGGAAGGGCCCCTTTGGACAAACAACTCGAACTTCTGCAGGGCACTCTTGACATGCTGATCCTGAAGGCCACTTCACTCGGGCCTTTGCATGGCTACGGCATTCTTCTTCGCATTCAACAAATCTCAAAGGACCGTCTTGAAATTCAGCAAGGGTCACTCTATCCGGCCCTATACCGGCTTGAGCATCAGGGTTGGATCACCAGCGAATGGGGCGAATCGGAAAACAAACGCAAAGCGAAGTATTACCGTCTGACGGCGGCAGGGAAACGGCGGCTGCAAAGCGAAACGGATAACTGGAATCGCATGGCGGAGGTCATCGCAGGAATTCTGGGTGCCAAGCCGGAGGAAGTGTGATGTTTTGGAGGCGGCTCCGCTCGTGGTTGGATGCAACTCTCCGCCGTAATCGGATGGAACGTGAGATGGACGCCGAACTTCGCTTCCATTTGGAAGCCTATTCAGTAGATTTGATTCGGCGGGGAGTGACGAGCGAAGAGGCGCATCGGCGCGCGCGACTGGAGTTCGGGGCAATGGCTCGGGCCAAAGAAGAGTGCCGTGAAGCGCGCGGCAACTCGCGCTGGGAAGTGTGCGAAGCCTGAACGATGTGATCAGCCGATCCACGGCGAGCCGACGTTTCAGCCTCGCCCTGTTGGGATCTTTCGCCGCCCTGGCGCTCCTACTGGCAGCCATTGGTGTCTATGGCGTGCTGGCGTTCTCTGTGGCACGGCGAACGCATGAAATTGGTGTTCGCATAGCTTTGGGGGCGCGGCGCGGGCATGTGATTCGGGTGGTATTGGGGCAGGGAATTCGCGTAATTGGACGGGGTATTGCCCTCGGAGTTGTAGGGGCGCTTGGCCTGACGCATTTTCTCCGGAATCTCCTTTATGAAATTCGCCCGACCGATCCGCCTACGTTTCTTCTTGTGCCCTTGCTCCTTGGCCGTGTGGCCCTGGCGGCATCCTACATCCCGGCGCGCCGCGCAACGCGCGTTGATCCTATCGTCGCGCTGCGGCACGAATGAAGATTTTGGCTGCAGTGTGTTCTTGGTCATTTCGGAGGAAGCGTGACTTCACTGGCAGTTGCGCGGGTAATGGCCAGCTTGCTGTACTGCTGTACAAGGTGTCTTCGAACGATTTCGTGACACTGACCGGAGTGGGAGTGCTTTTGACGGCGGTGGCTTTCTTGGCTATTTATTTTCCGGCGCGGCGGGCCATGTTGGTTGGTCCAATGGAAGCGTTGCGATACGAGTAAGATTTAGAAATAGGAGAACAAGAAATGAGGACAGACTAGAGTGTCTGCCCAACTAAAACAGCTTGACGGCTAGGTCCTGCGGGTGGTCGCCAACTGGAATCATGGTAAGAAGGCTGTTCGTGCGCGTTCGGATCACGGCAATATCCGCAGAAGCCTGATTCACTACGATCAGCAGACTTTCATTGGGGTCGGTGCGCATCACGCCGGGGAACTGGCCGGCTTGGATTGGGAACTCTTTGCCCGTGCCGGGTTCGCGGAGAATGGTGCGGTTTACGATGTCCACCGGGATGATGTGGTTGGCGGCCCTGTCGGAAACGTAGAGTTCGCTGGCATCGCTGAGGAGCAGGCCGCGCGTAGGAGCTGAACCGAGAACCATGTAGTCGCCGACTTCGTGAGTCCATGTGTTAATGGCCTGAAGGCCGTGGGCTTCCGGGGAGATGACATAGAGCTCGCCGCCGTCGGGCTTGAGAAGCATGTCAGAGGGAGTGCCGTCGAGTTCGAGATTCGTTATGAGGAGTCTGCGGCGAAGATCAACAACCGAGAGACGATGCTCGGTGAGGCTGAGGACGAAGGCTACGCTGCTGTCGGGGAGAACGGCTACTTTTTCGGGTTGCTTAACGATGCTGATAGTGCTTTTGAGCATCAATGTGGCCGCGTCGTGAATCCCCAGCGTGGCGTCCCAGTGATTCAAGACCAACACGTTTTTGCCGTCGGGCGTAACCTGAGCCAGGACGGGTTCTGCGCCGGTGCGGGTGCGGGCCAGCACACTGTGCGTTTGGCAATCGATGGCGAGCAGCGTGTCGGAGCCTGAGGATGTCGTATAGAGGCGGCCCCCGTCCGGAGAAAAATCGATCGCGTAGGGAAGCGGGCCCACGGGGATGCGGGCTGTGACCTGGTTAATGCGGGCGTTAATGACCCACACATAGCCGCCCTTGGAGCTTACGCCCCAGATTTCCGCGCGCTTAGGATGCTCGCGCATGCCAGAAAGGCCTGGACCGACGGAAACGCGCGCGACGGCTGCCAGTTTCACCAGGTCGACTACGGTTACGCCCCCGTCGGCGGTTGATACGTAGGCATTCAGGCGCAAGTCCGGGCGCAAGAATGAGGGCCGGTGCTCGCGAGCAATCACGACGATTCCAAAAATGCAGAGAATCGCGGTCAGGAAATGGACGCGGAGATTGCGGCGGCGGATCACGAGATGCGACTCACGAGGTGCGGCTCAATTCACTTCGCGGTGCAGGACCGCTGCGATTTGGCGGACTTCTTCAACCAATTCGCCGAATTCCTCTGGCAAGATCGATTGCATGCCATCGGACAGCGCTTTGTCCGGCTCGTGGTGCACTTCGACAAGCAATCCGTCCGCGCCTACGGCTATGGCAGCGCGCGAAAGCGGTAGGACTTTGTGCCGTTTGCCGGTGCCGTGCGACGGATCAACCAGAATCGGCAGGTGGCTACGCTTCTTTACGGCGGGCACTACAGCGAGGTCTAGCGTATTACGCGAAAAATCAGAAAAAGTTCGCACGCCGCGTTCGCAGAGCATCACCTTGTAGTTGCCTTCGGAGAGGACGTACTCGGCGGCCATGAGGAATTCGTCGAGCGTTGCGGACATGCCGCGTTTCAGCAGGACCGGTTTTTTGGCGCGGCCGGCGCGTTTCAGGAGCGAGAAATTCTGCATGTTCCGGGCACCGATTTGGATCACGTCGGCGTATTCCTCGACGAGGTCGAGGCTCTCGTTGTCGATAGCCTCGGTGATGATGCCGAAGCCGTAGGTTTTGCGGACGTTGGCTAGAATCTTCAGTCCAGGTTCACCCAGGCCCTGGAAACTGTAGGGCGAGGTGCGCGGCTTGTAAGCACCACCGCGAAACAGGCGGACACCGGAACCCTTTAGGCGTTCGGCGATCGCAAAGCACTGCTCTTCCGTTTCTACGGCGCAAGGGCCCGCAACCATTGCAACCTTTTTGCCCCCGACAAGCACTTCTCCGCCTGGAATCGGAATCCGCAGAATGCTGTCTTCTTCTTTCGTGTCGCGGCTGACCAATTTGTATGGCTTGCTGACAGGAATGCACTCAATCACACCCGGGAGCGATTCGAGAACGCCGAGGTCAACGGCGCCTTTGTTTCCGGTGATGCCGATGGCCGTGCGAACCGTGCCGGGGATGGGATGGGCTTTGAGTCCGAGGCTCTCGATTCGCTGGCAAACGCCACGAATTTGTTCTTCGGTGGCGTGAGACTGCATGACGACCAGCATCAGCGGGGCTCCTGTGGTTTAGACAAGAGGCTAGTCTACGGCATGGCGACGCAGCGCCGCAAATGAGAGGAGCATATGCCGGCAGGGTTTTTGCGCGCTGTAATCCCCGAAAGCGGGAGAGAGGCTCCCACATCCCGTGTTTTCGCTGCTGCTGGGGGCGCATTTGGCGCGTGTGGTAGAATAGGTGGTTTAAGGATAGGTTGATTTTCCACATGGGAATGCCTGAACAGCCACTCACACACGTCTCGGAATTCGATCCTGAAGACGAGTATCGCCCGGAACCTGAGCCTGAACCGCTGCCTCCGACCTGGATGGACGGAAGCATGCGCATCGGCATCCACACGTCCACTGCGGGAAGTTACCTGAACGCACTGGAATCTGCGCGCAGGCTGGGTTGCAACGCACTGCAGATCTTCTCGGCCAGTCCCCGAATGTGGCAGGGAGGTCCCGCGCGCGTTCCGGAAGTGGATGGCGCGGCTTTTCGCGCGCGCCGCGCGGAGCTTGGTCTGGGACCGCTGGTCATTCACGCGAACTATCTCATCAACCTTGCGGCTTCGCAGGCTATGCTGCAGACTCGTTCGATCCAGGCATTCCATGACGAAGTGGTGCGCGCGCTGGATCTTGGCGCGGATTTTTTGGTGGTACATCCAGGATCGCGGGGCGACGCCCGGGTCGAGCAAGCAGTGGCCACCGTCATCGAATCCGTAAAGCAAAGCTCAAAACGGGATTACCTCGGCAATCTGCGCATCTTGATTGAGAACACAGCCGGGATGGGCACTGCCGTTGGCTGGAGGCTGGAAGAGCTGGCGGAAATCCTATTTGGTCTGAAAGATGTTCCCGTGGCGGCGTGTCTCGACACCGCACATCTATTCGCCGCAGGTTACGACATTAAAAGCGAAGCCGGACTGACGTCTACATTGGACATGGTGGAGAACACCATTGGCCTCGAACACGTCCCGGTTTTCCACGTCAATGACTCGAAAATTCCGTTGGGCGGGCGTGTGGACCGGCACGCCAACGTCGGCGAAGGCAAAATCGGCGCGGAAGCATTCCAACGAATTTTGACGCATCCGCGGCTTGGCACTATCCCTCCGGAAGGGCTCGTTGGGCGGGCATTCATTCTGGAAACGCCGATTGACCAGCCGGGCGACGATCGCCGGAACGTTGCCAAGGTTTGGGAACTCGCGGGCCTGGCCGCGCAAGCGCCACCGGCGGAAAAAGGTTTTTCAATGCTCACCCCGGCCATCAAAAGAATTCAGGAGAAGACAGCCTCCGAAGCCAGGAGAGTGGAGCGCGCCAAAAACAAGCTGGAAACGTCAGCGGATGCAGGATCGTCGGGAAAGGAAAAAGCTCACAAGCCCGCCGCTCAGAAAACGCAGCCGGCAGGGAAGTCCAGGAAATCGCGCAAGAGGGGATAGCGAGGCGTGGCGGAATACAAACCACAGGAAATCGAAGCAAAGTGGCAACAGCGCTGGGCCGAAGCCCGCGTCTTCGAAACAGAAGCAGACCCTTCCAAACCGAAATACTACGTCCTGGAAATGCTGCCGTATCCGAGCGGCACCATGCACATGGGCCACATGCGCAACTACGCCATTGGCGATGTCGTTGCGCGCGTGAAGCGCATGCGTGGCTTCAACGTGTTGCACCCCATGGGATGGGACGCCTTCGGCTTGCCTGCGGAAAACGCGGCGATCAAGAACAACACGCATCCCCGCGTTTGGACCAACAATAATATCGCCGAATTCCAGAAGACATTACGGCGCTTTGGTTTCAGCTACGACTGGCGCCGCGAAATCTCCACCTGCGAGCCCGAATACTATCGCTGGAATCAGTGGTTCTTTCTCCGGATGCTGGAAAAGGGGCTGGCTTACCGCAAGAAGAGCCGAGTGAATTGGTGTCCCAAATGTTGCACGGTGCTTGCCAACGAACAGGTTGTGAACGGTGGCTACTGTTGGCGCCACGAAGACACCCTGGTGGAAACGCGCGAGCTCGAACAATGGTTCCTCAAAACCACCGCTTATTCCGACCAGCTTGTGGATGAGCTCAAGGAATTGGAAGGCAGTTGGCCCGAGCGCGTCATCGCCATGCAGCGGAATTGGATTGGCAGGTCGCAGGGCGCGCGCGTGAAGTTCAACGTTTGCGATGTGGCTGGCGTTCCGCCTATCGAGATTTTCACCACGCGCATTGACACGATTTATGGCGCAACCGCCATCATCCTTGCACCTACTCACCCGCTTGTCGCAAAGCTCCTGGAAGGATCTTCCATTCGCAGTGGAGCGGAAGCGCAACTTGCCCAGATGCGTCAGACCTCCGTCAAAACAGAAGATCTGGCGACCGCCGAAAAAGTGGGCGTCTTTACTGGGCGCCACGCTTTGAATCCTTTCAGCGGCGAACGAATTCCCATTTGGGTCGGCAATTTTGTCCTGATGGAATATGGCACGGGCGCAATCATGGCCGTTCCAGCGCATGACGCGCGCGACTTCGAGTTTTGCCAGAAATACCACCTTCCGATTCGCGTAGTCGTGCAGCCTGTGAATGGGACTCCTCTCGACGAAAAATCCCTGAAGGAGTCTTTCGGCGATTACGGCGTTTCGTTTCATTCGGGGATTTTCAGCGGTCTCCCCTCGGAAGAAGCCATCCAGAAAATGGTCGCCTTCGCCGAGCAAGGAGGCTTTGGCCGCGGCGAAATCGTCTTTCGCCTCAGAGACTGGGGAATTTCTCGCCAGCGGTATTGGGGCACGCCAATTCCCGTAGTTTATTGCCCGGAGCATGGCATGCAGCCCGTGCCGGATAGCGATCTACCCGTGCTGCTGCCGCCGAATCCGAAGCTCACAGGTGAAGGCGAATCACCACTCGCCTCGACTCCAGAATTTGTGAACACAACCTGCCCAAAGTGCGGCGGCCCGGCGCGGCGCGAGACCGACACCATGGACACGTTTGTCGACTCCTCCTGGTATTTCTATCGCTACTGCGACCCGCACAACGACAAAGTGCCTTTCGACCGTGCCAAGGTGTCTTACTGGTTTCCGATTGACCAGTACATTGGCGGAATCACACATGCGATCCTGCACCTTCTCTATTCGCGCTTCTGGTGCAAGGTCATGCGCGACCTCGGGCTCGTCACGCACAACGAACCCATCGCTCGTCTGTTCACGCAAGGGATGGTGCAAAAGGGCGGCGTGGCTATGTCCAAATCACGCGGGAACGTGGTCGGCGCGATAGAGATGGCGGAAAAATATGGCGCGGACACGGGGCGCATCTATACGCTTTTTGCCGCGCCCCCTGAAAAAGACCTGGAGTGGAGCGAAGAAAGTATCGAAGGCTCCTGGCGCTTCCTGAACCGCGTCTTTCGGCTGGTCGACAAGCACGCCCCTGCGATCCGCGACGCCAAGAACTGGAATTTCGACGCCGCGAGTATGAACGACAAGGAACGCGATCTTATCCGGCTCACCTATCAAACGATGCTGAGGGTTACGCAGGATTTCGAGAAGCGCTGGCATTTCAATTCGGCGATTGCCCAGGTCATGGAACTGACCAACGAGATCTATCTGGCCGAGCCGCTGGAAAATGGCGTCCGCCCCGAGATTCGCAAAGAGGTGCTGCAAATTTTGACGCTGCTACTGGCGCCGATGACGCCCCACATCGCCGAAGAAATGTGGGAAATGCTCGGCAACAAAGATGGTCTCTGGAAGGCTTCCTGGCCCGTGCTAGCCGAGCAACAGCTGGAGATGGCAAAAGACGACGAAATTGACATGCCTGTGCAAGTTAACGGGCGCGTCCGCGCCACTATCCAAGTTGCAGCAGGGCTTGGCGAATCCGAGGTGGTAGCCAAAGCCAAGGCCGATCCCGGAGTAGTTCGCCACATCGAGGGCAAGCAAATAGTGAAAGTCATCTTCGTGCCGAACAAGCTCCTGAACCTGGTGGTGAAGTGAGCGCCGACGACTTTCATGCAGGGGCGCCGCATTGCAGCGTCCCTATAACCGAGGTCGTTGCGCCTTAACTGTATTGGCAAACCTTTAGGTTCGCCATGTGGAATCACTAAATGCGGAGGGAAAATGGCAACGGGAGCAACCATGAAACCAAATCAACCAAAGCCAAAATCCGAGCTTGGCGGCGTGGTGGTTCTGGATTTCGGTGGCCAATACACACAGCTCATCGCCCGCCGCATCCGCGAACAACAAGTCTTCTCCGCCATTTTGCCCTGTACCGCGTCGATCGAAGAAATCCGCAAGTTTGAACCTGCTGGCCTCGTGCTTTCGGGTGGCCCCAGTTCTGTCTACGATATTGACGCTCCCAAATGCGACTCAGGCATTCTGGCCCTGCGCATACCCGTTCTGGGAATTTGCTACGGCATGCAGTGGATTACGCACGCACTGGGCGGCAAGGTGGAAAAGGCCGAGCGCCGGGAGTACGGTCGGGCGCATCTGAAAGTGAGTCGCGGCCCCGGTTCCCCTGAATCAGCCTTGTTTGCAGGCGTGCCGGAATCCTTGCGCATCTGGAACAGCCACGGCGACCATGTCCGCGAGGTCCCCACCGGCTTCCACGCCACCGGGCATACGGACAACGCCATCGCCGCACTCGAAGATCCCCAGCGCAAGATCTATGCCGTGCAATTTCACGTCGAAGTGAACCATACGGAATGCGGGACGGACTTGCTGCGCAATTTTCTTTTCCGCGTCTGCAGCGCGGAAAGGAAGTGGAGCGGCGCAGCCTTCATCGAGGAAACGACCGGAGCCATTCGAACGAAGGTCGGCCACAACCGTGCCATTTGCGCCCTGAGCGGGGGCGTGGATTCCACCGTCGCCGCGGTCCTGGTTCATCGCGCCTTGGGCGACCGCCTGACCAACATCTTTGTGAACACCGGAATGCTTCGCAAAAATGAGTTTGCAGACACGCTGGAAATGCTGCGCGACCGCCTGGGTCTTCGCGTAATCGGGGTGGACGCCTCCGACCGCTTCCTCAACAAACTGGTTGGTGTCACGGACCCCGAGCAAAAGCGCAAGATCATCGGCAGGGAATTCATCGCCGTCTTCGCCGAGGAGGCTCAGAAACTCCAGACGGGCGAAGCCCAAGGCGAAATCGCCTGGCTGGTACAGGGAACGCTCTATCCCGACGTAATTGAATCCGTCTCCGTGAAGGGCCCTTCCGCCACCATCAAGACCCACCACAATGTCGGCGGCCTACCCGAAAACATGCCTTTTGCCTTGATTGAGCCCCTCCGCGACCTTTTCAAGGACGAAGTTCGCCGAATTGGCCGCGACCTGGGGCTACCGGACGAGATTCTTTTGAAACATCCGTTTCCGGGCCCTGGATTAGCCGTTCGGCTCCTTGGCGAGATCACCCGCGAACACTTGCTTACCCTACAGGAAGCAGACGCCATTGTTGTCGAGGAAATCCGCCGCGCCGGGCTCTACAGCAAAGTCTGGCAAGCCTTCGCTGTGTTACTTCCAGTTCGCAGCGTCGGTGTTATGGGCGATTATCGTACCTACGGCCTCACAGTAGCCGTCCGCGTCGTCGAATCCGACGATGCCATGACCGCCGATTGGGTGCGTTTGCCCGGAGAAGTGCTCGAATGCATCTCGACACGAATCGTCAACGAGGTGCGTGGCGTCACCCGCGTGGTCTACGACATCAGTTCGAAACCACCAAGCACCATCGAGTGGGAATGAATTGGTGGAGTGAGCGTCCCGAGGAAGAGGGAACTGCTGGAAGGTGCGGCGGGAAAGAGAAATCGGGAAAGAGAAATCGTGTTCCAGAATGAAACACAAAAAGATCAAGGCCGCGCAGGGACGCGACGCGGCCTCCTTATCGGCCCTTATTCAACAGCATGCTCTGTAGAAATCGTCGCAGACCTACCGGTTCGCCATCTTCTGCGCCATGTACAGAATGAGCTTGCGGTCTCCTTCTTCCACTTTGCTCAACAGGCGGCGAAGCTTGTTGAGAAAGCGTGCATCTTTTCCGACGCTGCCCCATGCGATGTCATCCGACGACTTTCGCTTGGGAAGATTCGGCAACTGCGGCGGTTCCTCACCGTCATAAAAGAGTTGATAGAGTGGGCATTCGAGAGCGCGCGCAAGTTTTTCCAACGTTTCAATCGCCGGTACTGTATGGCCATTTTCAACGCGGGAAATATAACAACGAAGCAACCCTGTACGCTTTTCGATGTCGCCCTGGGAGAGTTTCTTTTCCTCGCGGAGTGCGCGAAGACGGTCACCTATAATCATGGCGGCATTATTCCATGTAGATACGGGCAGAGCAAGCAGAAACTTGGCGCCCGGCAATTGAAACACTTGATGCAAGCTACGGAAAACACTGTAGATTAGACGTAACCGGAATGACATGGCACGCGTCCCAAAAGTAGAGCCCCTGGGGTCTCCCGCCGGACAGGCGGGGGGCAAAGCTGCTGCTGCGAAAGCGGCAGGCGGTTTGGACGACCGGGAGTTGGTCCGGCGGGCCCAAGCCGAAGACCAGGAGGCTTTCGAGGAGCTTATTCGGCGGCATCAGCACCGCGTCTTTGCAGTGGCCGGCGGCATCTTACGGCGAAGGGAAGACGTGGAAGATATCGCCCAGCAGGTTTTTGTTAAAGCCTATTTTTCGCTGAAGCGTTTCGATCAGCGCGCTGCTTTCAGCACCTGGCTGTACAAGATTACGGTCAACGAGTGCTGGGACATGTTGCGCAAAAAGAAAGTTCGGCCGCTGGTTTATGAGTCCGACTTGAGCGAAGAGCAGGCCCGGCAAATGACTGCCGTGGAAGAAAAAGGCGGGGGCGGGCCGGACATCAGCGACCGCCTGGAAGCCAGGCAGCGCGTCGAGAACCTCTTGGAAGACCTCGACGAGCGGGATCGCCTGATGCTGATTTTGAAGGAAGTGGAAGGTTTTGCGGTGGAAGAGATCGCGCAGATCATGGACCTCAACGCGAACACGGTGAAAGTTCGCCTGTTCCGCGCGCGCCGCAGGATCATCCATAAGGTGCGCAAGCGCGGCGAATAGGCCATGCGGGCCTTGATTTTGGAAATGCAAGAGTTTAGATAGTTTGAAGATGTGGTGGAAGGAGGCGGAAATTGAAAAGCCTGCAGAATGATCTTGGGATGGGATGCCGTGAGGTTCAGATGCGGCTTGAGGATGTCGCGAGCGCTGCGGCCGGCGCAAAAGAAATGCCGGAACTACTGGGCACGCTATCCCACGTGGAAAAGGAGCATGTCTCGGCATGCATGGATTGCCGCGCTGAGGCGGAAAACATTCTCGCCGCGCGAGCTTTGCTCGCTGGAATGCCTTCCAGTGCCGATTTGGGTGGCCCTTGGTTTGCTACCCGGGTTATGGCGGCGATTGCCGCGCGCAAGGCAGAACTTGCCCGCGCCGCGGATACGCTTACATTTTTGCCAAGGCTTGCTGCTCGTTTAACCTGGATTTCCGCGGTCGCTTTGCTTCTGGCCAGCACCTGGCTGTACCAAAAGCCAGCCTCGGCTCCGTCAAAGCCGGTGGCGACGGACATCACCGGTGAGCCAATCGCCGACAACACCCTGCCCGCCAATAACGACGATGTTCTCGTGAGCCTGGCGGAGAGGACTCGATGAACGAGAGTTCCGCAAAGCAGAAGGCTGCTATCTGGATTTCAGTGGTGTTCATCCTGGGCCTGGGTCTCGGCGGTGTTTTTGGCTATTTTTATGGCCACCGCAGCATCGTATCCGCGAACAATCCTCCGTTGAGCGAGGCTGAACGGCGTGCTAAGCGAGTTGAGGAGCTTAGCCGTGAGTTGGGACTGACGAACGACCAGCGCCAGCAACTCGACACTATTCTTTCGCAATTACATGGGCAGTACAAAGCAATGCAGGACCAGGCCGACGCGCAGCTGAAAGAGGCACACCAAAAGGGGCGCGATCAGATTCGTGCGATCCTGACCCCGGAACAGAAACCCAAGTTCGACGAATTTCTCAAGAAAATGGACGAAGAACGAAAGAAGAACGGCCCGCCTCCCCCTCCGCGGTAAAACCTTCTACCCGTCCACTTATTACTTCAGACTTTTACGATTAGTTTGCCGGTATTGGCGCCGGTGAAGAGCATGTTGATGGCGTCCGGGCCTTTTTCAAGGCCTTCCACTATCGTTTGGCGATCTTTCAGTTTGCCCATCATCTTCCATTTCCCGAGCTCCATGGCGGCATCGGTAAAGCGCGAAGCGTAATCCAGAATCAGAAATCCTTGCACTTTCAGGCGTTTGACAATCAAGAGACCCAGGCTGATCTGTTCGGGGACTTCTTTCGTGTAGCCAGAGATGAAGCCGCAGATGATGACCCGCCCGTGCAGATTCATGCGGCCCAGGACCGCTTCCATAATTTCGCCGCCTACATTTTCGTAATTGATGTCAACGCCGTTGGGTGTGGCTGCAGCCAGTTTTTCTTTCCAGTCGGGATGCTTGTAATTGATCGCGGCATCAAATCCGAGATCGCTGGTCAACCATTGGCATTTCTCGTCCGTTCCGGCGATGCCCACGACGCGGCAGCCGTGGATTTTGCCGATCTGGCCGGCGACGCTGCCAGTGGCTCCGGCGGCGGCGGAGACAACCAGGGTTTCGCCCTTTTGCGGCTTGCCGATTTCCGTCATTCCGAAATAAGCGGTCAGTCCGGTAATGCCGAGAACGCCCAAAAACGCTGTATCCGAAACAAAGGGAATCGAAGGGATTTTCTGGTAGGAAATTCTGGATTGCGCTTCAATCACGGCATATTCCTGCATGCCCGTCATTCCAAAAACTTTGTCGCCCTTTTTGAAGTGCGCGTGTTTCGATTCGACGATCTCTGCCAGGCCGCCACCGCGCATAACTTCGCCTATACCTACCGCCGGTAGATAGCTGTCGGTCGCCATCCAGACTCGCATGGTCGGGTCAATCGATAGGTATTTGACTTTCGCGAGCGCCTGGCCTTCGCCGATTTCCGGCAGCGCGGATTCAGAGAGTTGAAGGTCGCCTGGCGCAATCAAGCCTTTGGGCCGCGATTGCAGGCGTAGCTGGCGGTTCGTTGTCACGTAGTGCTCCGTTCCAGTGATTTCCATTCCACGGTTCTTCCTGCGAGCGGACTCACTGCGTAGAGCAGCCCCCCAGAAATTTAGACAAAACAGGAGAGGTCGGGCTCCCTAGAACGGAATGTCCTCATCGGAAATTTCCGGACCGCTTGGAGCGTGCCCACCACCGCCGAAGGAGTCTTCATGCGGCGCAGCGTGCGATTCCATGTCGTCAGAAGGCCCGGAGCGTCCTCCGCCTGCACCGGCTGCGGCACCGTCGCTTCGACCTCCCAGCATGCGAAAATTGTTGGCTACAATTTCGAAGCTGGTACGCTTTTGCCCTTCTTTGTCCTGCCACTCGCGAGATTGGATGCGCCCTTCAATGAAAATCAGCGAGCCCTTTTTTAGATATTGCTGGGCAATTTCAGCTTGCTTGCCCCAGACGACAATTTTGTGCCATTCCGTGCGTTTCTGACGTTCGCCATTTTTATCTTTGTACGATTCGTCCGTGGCAACCGAAAAATTGGCAACTGCCTGCCCGCCGCCCGTATACCGCGTCTCTGGATCGCGGCCCAACCGGCCGACTAGAATCACTTTGTTTACTGACATTCGCGTTCTCTCCTTACGGCGCTGAAGATAGCAGAAACGGAGTGCAGAGGCAAAGAAACCCTATCTCGTCAGCCCAGAGTTGAGGATTCACTTAGCGGAAGCGCCGGTTGATAGTAAAGAAAGGTCACGGCTGGCCACTTCTAATTGACGATACACCTGTCCGTGGAATATATATAGATTTGTGGGATCGTCCGACTCTTCTAATCCAAACAAAGTGAATTGGTTTTCAGAAAACAGCTCGCCGAGCCGCGGCAAGGCGTTCTTGTGGATAGCCACGGCTGCGGTTACCGGCGCTGTCATCATGGCCATGGAGCTGACAGCATTCCGCCTGTACGCACCCTACTTTGGCAATTCGATTTACGTCTGGGGAAGTATGATCTCTGTGGTGCTGCTGGCGCTGGCGGTCGGCTACGGCCTGGGCGGGTGGATTGCCGATCGCATGTCTTCCGACACCGTTCTCTATTCCATCATTCTGGGCAGCGGCCTGTATCAACTGGGAATTGTGTTCGTTGTTCGAACGGTGCTTCTTAAGTTGTGGCAGTCAGGCGATTTTCTCGGGCCAGTGGCGGCAACGGTGATCATTTTTGTTCCGCCCATGGCAGCCCTCGCAATGACCCTGCCGTTTGTGATTCGCCTGCTCGTGCGCGGTGGACACGTGGGAATCACGGTGGGGCGCGTCTTCGCGCTTTCCACAGGGGGCAGCATTGTGGGTGTGCTGGTCACTAGTTTTTACCTGGTGCCGCGATTCGGCACTCGAACGACCATGCAAATCCTCTGCGCCGCGTCTATCGTCGTTGGCGGCGCAGGATTAGCACTCGGAAGAAAGGCTGCCGCTCTTTTTGCCCTGCCGGTGGCTTTGCTTTTTATCGCTCCGACTCCTCCTCCGCCCAAGGGAATTCTTTGGAGCGGCGACTCCGCATACAACCGCATCGCCGTATTCGAGGCCGACGGACTGCGCTGGCTGGTGCTCAACGATCCGCGCTACTTCCAGACAATCGAAAAGGTGGGGAGCGAAAATTCAGGCTATTACCTCGACGAATTTTCGCTGGGCCCGGTGCTGGTTCCTGCGAACAATCTGCTCGTTCTCGGAATGGGAGCCGGCCGCTCGATCCAGGCAAGCCGCGCGGTTGCGCCCAAGCTTGAAGTGGATGCTGTCGAGATTGATCCCGAAGTAGTGCGCGTGGCGCGAGAATACTTTGGGTTGCCGCAGAATGATCCACGGCTGCGCGTTCATATTGCGGACGCAAGGCCTTGGCTCGCCGCGCATCCGATGAAGAGCGATATCGTACACATTGATTTATTTCAAGGCGGGCCTTATGTGCCGTTTTATCTGACCACCGTCGAGTTTTTTGCCATGGTGCGCTCGAGCCTCGCCGCAGGCGGCGTGCTGATCGTAAACGTGCTGGATAAAAGCCCGAAACAGGAATTGCTGCAAGCCATGGGCGCCACATTGCGTCAGGTATTTCCCACCGTGCAACGCCTCTCCACTCAGGGAGGGAATCACCTGCTTTTTGCGTTTGCGGAGAAACGTGATTTGCCGGAGACTGTTGCGGCGTTGAAAAGCGCAGCCGGGCCGCCTTGGGTACAAGAGTTGGCGCGAAAAGCGGTCACCGAAATGGTGGAGTTCGAATCGCGGCCCGGCGCGGTGATCTTCACGGATGACCGCGCACCAGTGGAACAAATGACCCGGCGCATGTTGGCGGATTCCAGGAATTAAAATGAGAAAACAGAATCGCAGAAGATTTTTGCAGGCTTCAGCGGTGGCGTTGACTGCGAGTATCGGGCAGGGAAGCGCGGCGTTGGCGCAAGCGGAGACGTCGTTGGCCCCCCTGGCTCTGGAAAAAGATGGGCCGCTTGCGTTCGACGGTGGAATGGAAACCGCCTGGGAGCCTCAGCAGGCGTTTGGGAATGAAGGCAGGAAACCGCTGCGGCTGGGCCTCATCGTTGGCATTGGCAAAGATCCGGACGCGGCGCTGGCGAAGGTACATGACCTTGGGCTGCCGACATGCCAGGCGTATGTCGAACAGTTTGAAGACGGGTTGGCTGAGCATTTGACGAAAGCGCTTGCGAAATACGGAATCGAAGCCACGTCGATCGTGGTCGGCGGACCGGGGAAAGAAGTGTGGGATTTTTACGAGGGGCCGGTGACGATCGGCCTGGTCCCGCGTGACACGCGTGCGGCGCGCATTGCCCACATCAAAAGGGCCTCGGAGTTCGCCAAGCAGTGCGGCGTGCCCGCCGTGCAAACGCATTGCGGTTTCATCCCGGAAAATCCTAACGACTCCATTTACAAGGAAACAGTCGCCGCAATGCGCGAGGTCGCCGCGTACTGCAAGAAAAACGCCCAGAATTTTCGCTACGAAACAGGACAGGAAACTCCCATCACTCTGGTGCGCGCCATTCGCGACGTAGGCTTGGACAATCAAGGCGTCAACTTCGATCTCGCAAATTTGATTTTGTATGGCAAAGCCAACCCGGTAGACGCGATCGAGATTCTCGCGCCTTACGTGCAAGGAATTCACGCAAAAGACGGCCTGTGGCCCACAAATCCGAAAGATTTGGGAGAAGAAGTAGCCATCGGCAAAGGCAAGGTGGACTTTCCAAGAATCATCGCACGCCTGAAAGAATTGAAATATCCAGGAGCCGTCACCATCGAGCGCGAAATTTCCGGCCCGCAGCAAATGGAGGATGTTCGCGGCGCGAAGGAGTATTTGCAGAACCTCATCGGGTAGCGGCACGCACAGAACTAGCAGAGGCTTCACGGAGAAAGAGCAGGCACAGACTGAAGACTGTGCCACGGTTAGGGGCGGCGCTTCTTGCGGTTGCCGTGTCGTGTTGGGTGCATGGCCTGGCGGAGGGGAGCGCTGATACGCGTCTGGTAGCCGGGGCCGGAGCGCTTAAGCCAGGCTAGGACGTCGGCGTCGATGCGGACGGTTCATATTTTGGCTGTTTAGCAACTCTGTGCTAGCACTGCGGATCTCCGTCACGGGCGCGATTGCGGGTGAAAGGGATGGCTGGCTTGCTGAGAAGTCAGAAACGGCGGAACGAGATAGACCCCAGCGCTTTGATCGCTGTGGGGGACATCCAGTCGTTGGCGGTTCGATATCTCAGTCCCGGGGATACTAACGTTGCTGTAGACGCCTCGGGGGCCAACGTTTACACTGCATGGCGATCCGCCAATTGACGCGCTCAACCCCCTTGCCGTGAGATTCAGTCGGACCCCGGGAAGGACTCGGAACGATTTGCTAAATCTCCAGCTCATACAGCCACCCATTGACGGTTTGAGTTTTGTCGAGCGACCATAACCCTTAGCCTCCTTTTGATGCGATAGCGATATTAGTAATGGTGGGTGTGGTGTAGGGGCGGAGCCCCCCGTGATGTTGCGGGGTGTGCCGTTGATGTGATACAGCGATGCGTGAGCAAAACAGCAAATAGTGCGCGCGCAGCTCGCGATTGGAAAGGTGGAGAGATGAAAGAAAAAGTTGGACGGCGAGAATTCATTGGGACTACAGCGGCGGTGGGAGGAGTGATGTTTATACCGGCGGCACGGGTTTGGGGGTCGGAAGCGAACTCGCAAGTGCGCGTGGGTTTGCTTGGTTGCGGCGGGAGGGGGACTGAGGACGCCACCAATATGTTTGAGACTGGCGGGGCTCGCGTTGTGGCTCTGGCCGATATGTTTCAGGACCAGTTGGATGTGGCGCGCGCGTCGTTTGACAAGATGCAATCGGCGAAGGGCTACGCGGCTATAGACCCGTCGCAGTTGTTTGTTGGACCGGAAGCTTTCGAGCGGATCGCAGCGTCGCGAGAGGTGGACGCGATTGTGATTGCCACGCCGCCGTATTTTCATCCACAGCATTTGGCGGCGGTCGAGTCTGCGGGGAAGCATGTGTACTGTGAGAAACCTGTCGCAGTGGACGTGCCCGGCGCAAAGAAAGTAATTGAGATTGGCAAGCGCGCGGAAGGGAAGTTGAGCCTCGATGTGGGCTTCCAGATTCGCGATTGTCCCCCGTTCGTGGAGTTGGTGAAACGGATTCATGGCGGCGCTTTGGGAAATATTGTGTGCGGCGAAGCGCATTATTTGTCGGGGTATCTGGACCGGCCGAAGTGGGAGAAAGCGTCTCCGACCGAGCTGCGATTGCGCAATTGGGTGTATGACCGCGTGCTTTCCGGAGACATTATCGTGGAGCAGAACATCCACGTGATTGATATTTGCAACTGGGTTTTGAAAGCGCATCCCGTGAAAGTCTCGGCGACCGGCGGGCGGCTTGGCCGTCCGAAAGACGGCGACGTCTACGGAAACTACAACGTGGTGTTTACTTATCCCGAGGGAGTGGATGTGACGTTCAGTTCTACACAATTTGCAAAGGGCTGGTGGGACGTCACGGAGAGATTCTTTGGGACGAAGGGAACTTCGCAGTCGCCGTATACGGGGCCGCTGGGCATTTGGGGTGAGGAACCGTGGCAGGCGCCCTTGATTCCGGTGAAGGATGAGCAGGGATTTTCGGCAACGGGAAAGTTCACGTCGAACCTCGAAAAGGCGGATGAAGAAAAGAAGAAGCTCTTCGTGGAGAGCATTGTGAGCGGCAAATTTCATAATCAGGCGGAGAAGGGAGTGGAGTCGGCGGTGTCATGCATGATGGCGCGGACGGCGGCTTACACGGGGAGGGAAGTGACGTGGGAGGAGCAGTGGAAGTCGAAGGAGGAGTGGGAGTCTCGGATTGATTTGAAAAAGCTCGGGTAGCGTGCCAAAAAAATAAAGAGCGAAGATAACGCGGAGGCGCAAGCCAACAGAGATTCGCAGAGAGTCTTGTGCGAGATGCGATGGAAGTGGACGGTGCGATTTAACACAGTGGACACAGAGAGCGTAGAGAAGAGGGAATCGATGGGGCGAACATCGCGGCGGGAATTTCTGGAGACTGGGGTTGTCCTGGCGTGCGCTATGGGGTTTGGCGGCGCGATGTCTGAAGAGCGGCTTGCGGCTGCTGGGTCGAAAGTTTCCGGCTCGCAGGCAGCAACCGTGTTACCGGTGAAGAAGGGCTTGGTTTTTGACATGTTGCCGGAGCGCATGAGCTTCTCGGACCGCTTCAAGCTGGCACGGGATGTTGGGTTTGAGGTGGTGCAGGCGCCGACGACGCCGGACAAACATGAGGCTGAGGAGATGAAAAAGGCGGCGGATGCGGCAAATATTCGCATCGATTCCGTGATGAATATGGACCACTGGAAATATCCGCTGTCATCTGGGGACAAAGAAGTTGTGGCGAAATGCATGGAGGGCATGCGGACGTCCTTGCACAACGCAAGGCTCTGGGGTTCGGATGCGGTGCTGCTGGTGCCTGCGGTAGTGAATCCGCAGACCACGTATCGCGATGCGTGGACACGTTCGCAAAAGCAGATACGGGAACTGATCCCCATGGCGGCGGGTTTGAAGGTAGTGATCGCCATCGAAGAGGTCTGGAACAAATTTCTGCTGAGCCCGCTGGAAATGAACAAGTACATTGAAGAATTTCAGAGCCCGTGGATCAAAGCGTGGTTCGATGTCGGCAATGTGGTGCTGTACGGTTATCCCCAGGATTGGATTCACACACTGGGCAAGAGCATTTACAAGGTGCACTTGAAAGATTTCAAGCGCACGGATGGCGGATATTCCTGGGTGAACCTGGGGGACGGGGACGTCGATTGGAGCGCGGTAAGGCAAGCGTTTTCCGATGTCGGATATTCAGGCAGCGTGATAGCCGAACTGGATGGCGGCGACGAAGCGTACTTGCGCGATGTGAGCAAACGTATGGACCGGTTGGTGTTGGGATTGGCGTAAAAAAAAGTCCCAGATGAAGTCTGAGGTCGGACCTGTGTGGGAACTCAGCAAGGAAATCCAGGAGAAGAATTACTTCAATTTAGCGTACTCCGCCTTGGCCTGGCGCAAGATGGGTATGTCAGGCTCAGCAGCTTTCCAGATGTCGAAGAATTGCTCGTAATACTGTTTGGCCTTCGCGGCATCGCCCAACTCCGAGTAGAGCTTGCCTAATTGGTAGTGCGCGAGAATCCAATACTCCTGCCCCTCGCGCAGAAGCTGGAATGTTTCGTGGCTCAAGGCGTCCTCATAAACGCGGGCGGCATCCTGGGGCCTGCCGAGAACCGAATACGCATTGGCCAGCGATTCGGCGGTCAAGGTGCCGGAATCGATTTGATCCGCTAGCTGAAAATCCTCGAGCGCTTCGGAAGGTTTGCGAGCTCGCAGCGCGAGCTCTCCCTTAATAACGGAAATGGCGGCCTGATCAGCGGACCCGCTGCGGTCCACACCGGCGATAGCGGTGGGATCCTGTGCCATCTTAATTGCGTCGTTCAAGAGTTTCGTTGCCACCTCGGTTTTGCCGGCACGGGCGTAGGCTTTTGCAACATAGCCGATCCAACTTGGACCTAAATGGCCGCTGGCGAGCAGGTTTTTGGCTGTTTCGAGTTCAGAGAGAGATTTCTGTTCGAGACCTTTGGTGCGGTAGGCGGAGGCAAGAAAAAAGTGATCGCGGTATTCGCTCTCGGTTTGGTCTCCCGCCTTATGGATGACTATGGCTTGCGTGAGATTTGCAATTCCCTCGGAAAACTTTCCCTGGTAAATGTCGAGCATGCCCAGGGACCGATATCCCAAACCCTTTTTGAAGTCGGCTTTCTGGTCGATCATTCTCTGGAAGGTCTCAGCCGCTTGGGCGATGTTTCCGTTTTGGATCAGCAGCGCTCCATATTCCGCATTGACGTAGGTTCCGACGATGTCATCTGGATTAATTTCGAAAGCTCTCCGGTAATACTCCAGCGCTTTTTGAGCCTGTCGCATGCCCTTGTAACAAGTGGCCAAGTTAATGTAGGCGGAGTCGTCCTGGGGATTGTCCCGCAAGACAGTCTGGAAGGCTTCGGTGGCTTTGTCGTAATCACGAAAAGTGGCCATGTACACCCAGCCGAGGCGAGAGCGGGCCGGGTAGTCGTCGGGGTATTCCGTCAAGTAGGTTTCGTAGTACTGCACGGCCTGTTCACGATGGCCGCGAAAGTCTTCGACCTGAGCGCGAATCCACAGTTGTTCACGAAGGGTAAGGCGATCGAGAAGGCTCATGGCTTTTACGAAGTGCTCTTCGCCAAGTGCGGGGTTGTTCGATCGGTAGTAGTGGGAGCCCAGATACACGTGAGCCAAAGCGAAATCCGGATCAATGGCAACCGCTTGTTCGATGAGACCAATGCCAGCTTTGGAGTCGCTGTAGCCGAGCTTGACGCCCTGGAGATAGAGAGTCAGAGCTTCGAGCGATGAAGTGGTTGCATCCCAAAGGGGAATGCCCTGTTTCTGTATGCCGCTGAGAGACTCGCCCAGTTTCTGGCGAACGGATTTCGCCAGGGAGTCGAGCGCGGGCAGCACCTGACTTTTTCCATGTGCCAGCGTGGTTTCGGTCAAAACGGCGGTGTGCCTGCGTGGTTCCACCAGACGCGCGGTGAGCGAGTATGTGCCGCCGACCTCGGAGATGCTGCAAGCGAGAACGGCTTTGGCGCCTTCACGAAGGGCCAACTCGCTAGCGGTTGGCTCGTCCAGACGGGTTCCGGGCTCCCTGCGCATGCGACGCAAGGCATCTTGAATGCGGGACGGAGGAAGAACGCTGACGTATTGGGACTGTTGAATGCCGACAACGAGGGCCGTTTGCAGCGAGCGGTCGAAAAGTGGGTCTCCCGTGAGATTTTCAACGTCGGCGACGACGATCCAATCGCGTTTTTGAAACGCAAGAGCTGATTTTGGCGAGCGAAAGTAACGATCGAAGACCCAGTAGCTGGCTCCCGGCAAACCAAGAATGAGGATCACGGCCACGGCGGCCGTGGTGACGCCGGCGCGGTGGCGCCGGACGTATTTGCTGAGGCGGTAACCGAGACCGGCCGGACGGGCAAGAACAGGTTCGTAGTTGAGATAGCGATTTACATCTGAGGCTAATGCCGCAGGGGACTCGTAACGGCGGGAACGGTCTTTGTCGAGAGCTTTTAAAGTTATCCAATCAAGATCGCCGCGGAGGAGGCGAGTCAGTTCAGCCGGGGCGATACCGCGGCGTTCGGCGGAGGCGCCGGTCGATATTTTGTCCTGGTCGAGCTTTGTGCTGGGGCTGGGAGGATCGTCTTCGCGGAGCTGGCGCAAGACTTCGTCGAGGGGGCGATGTTTCCAACGCGTGTCGTCAAAGGGCAGCGTGCCGGTGAGCAGGAGGTAAAGGATGGCGCCAAGGGAATAGATGTCGGTTCGCCTATCCACAGTACCGGGTGCAACCGCTTGCTCGGGACTCATGAACCCGGGCGTTCCCACGAGCGAGCCGGCCTGCGTAAACACAGTGTGCTCAGCGCCGGGCTGCAGGGAGATTGCTTTGGCAATACCGAAATCGATGATGCGCGGAAAGGGTTTTCCGTCTACTTCTGTGACAAGAACGTTCGAGGGCTTCAGATCGCGGTGAATAATGTCTTTTTGGTGAGCGTGCTGAACGCCTTCGCAGACTTTGATGAAGAGCTCGAGGCGTTCCCGGATTTTCAGTTTTTTGCCATCGCAATATTTCGTAATGGATGGGCCGTTGACATACTCCATGA